>FTJN01000631.1_pt6 | contig 54930 bp, 61 predicted proteins | sample 1658361 | NCBI WGS metagenome assembly FTJN01 (sample SAMEA3914819, study PRJEB12502) | metagenome | biome: forest; material: soil | place: Canada | collected 2010-06-26 | depth 0.3 m
CCGCCCAGGCCGACGCCGCCCAGGCCCGGCTGATGCTGGCCACCTCGGTCGCCGCGTCCTATGCCGACCTCGCCCGCCTCTATGCCGAGCGCGACGTGGCCGAACGCTCCGTGGCCCTGCGCCTGGAGACCCAGTCCCTGGTCAGCGACCGCGTCGCCAATGGCCTGGATACGCGCGGCGAGCTGCGCCAGGCCGACGCCGGTCCGCCCAACGCCCGCGCCGAGCTGGCCGCCGTCGATGAGCAGATCGCCCAGACCCGCAACGGGCTCGCCGCCCTGCTGGGCGCGGGTCCCGATCGCGGCCTGACCATCGCCCGTCCCGCGGTCGCCGCCCTCAAGCCGTTCGGCCTGCCCGCCAACTTGGCCGCCGACCTGATCGGCCGCCGACCCGACGTCGTCGCCGCCAAGTGGCGCGCCGAGGCCGCCAGCAAGCGGATCGGCCAGGCCAAGGCGGCCTTCTATCCCAACGTCAACCTGGCCGCCGCCATCGGCGTGCAGTCGCTGCATCTGGACAAGCTGTTCGACAGCGGCTCGGACGTCGGCAGTGTCGGCCCGGCCGTCAGCCTGCCGATCTTCGAGGGCGGCCGTCTGAAGGCCAATCTCCGGGTCGCCGAAGCTGATCGCGACAGCGCCGTGGCCGCCTACGATTCCGCCGTCACCCAGGCCCTGCGCGATGTCGCCGACGTGGCCGCCAGCGAGCGCGCCCTCGACACCCGCCTGGGCGAGAGCCGCACGGCCCTGGCCGCCAGCGAGGACGGCTTCCGCATCGCCAAGCTGCGCTACCAGGGCGGCCTGTCGACCTATCAGAACGTGCTGATCGCCGAGCTGGCGGTGCTGACCCAGCGCCGGATCGTCGCCGATCTGGAAAGCCGCGCCCTGACTCTGGACGTCGCCCTGGTGCGCGCCCTGGGCGGCGGCTTCACGCCGACCTGACACCGCCCGCCCGCACCGCTTCCGTCATTTCCCGTTTTCGCGCCTTCAGGACGTCCCCCATGGCCGACACCGCCGCCTCCCCCGCCGCCAAGCCGAACAACCGCCGCCAACTGCTGACCGGCCTCGCCGTCGTGGTGGTGATCGGGATCGTGCTCTGGGCGCTCTATGCCTTCTTCATTGGCTCGCACCACGTCGAGACCGATAACGCCTATGTCGGGGCCGAGGTGGCTCAGGTGACGCCGCTGGTCAGCGGTCCGGTCGCCAAGGTGCTGGTCTCCGAAACCCAGGTCGTGGCCGCCGGCCAGCCGCTGGTGGTGATCGACGACGCCGACGCCAGGATCGCCGTGCTGTCGGCCCAGGCCGCGCTCGGCCAGGCCCAGCGCAAGGTGCAAGGCTATTTCGCCAGCGACACCGCCCTGGCCGGCCAGGTCGCGGCCCGCGACGCCGACATCGCCCGCGCCCAGGCCGGCGTGACCGGCGCCCAGGCTAGCCTGGAACAGGCCCGGATCGAGCTGTCCCGCCGCAAGGCCCTGTCCAATTCCGGCGCCATCTCGGGCGAGGAACTGACCACCGCCCAGAGCCAGTTCACCAACGCCCAGTCGGCCGTCGCCGAGGCCCGCGCCGCCCTGGCCCAGGCCACGGCCACCCGCGCCGCCGCCGAGGGCAGCCGCGACGTCAACACCGCCCTGATCTCGGGCCTGCCCGCCAACAAGAACCCGGAAATCGCCGCCGCCGAGGCCCGTCTGGCCAGCGCCCAACTGGCCCTGGACCGCACCGTCCTGCGCGCGCCCCTGGGTGGCGTGGTGTCGAAGAAGGCCGTGCAGGTTGGCCAGCAGGTCCAGGTCGGCGCGCCGCTGATGGCCATCGTCCCGACGACCAACGCCTATGTCGACGCCAACTTCAAGGAAGTGCAGCTGGACAAGGTGGCCATCGGCCAACCGGTGATCCTGACCTCCGACCTCTATGGCGGCGGCGTGAAGTTCCACGGCCGGGTGAAGGGCCTGTCGGGCGGCACCGGCTCGGCCTTCTCGCTGATCCCCGCCCAGAACGCCTCGGGCAACTGGATCAAGGTGGTGCAACGCCTGCCGGTCCGTATCGCCCTGGATCCCGCCGAGTTGAAGGAACACCCCCTGCGGGTCGGCCTGTCGATGAAGGCCACGATCGACACCTCCAAGTAGTCCGCGTTTTCCAAGGAGCGCCGCATGGCCGCCCAGGACTCTTCACCCACCGCGGGCGCCGCTCCAGCCGGCCCCGCGCCGCTGACCGGCGTGATGCTGGGCGTCACCGCCGTGGCTTTGGCGCTCGGCACCTTCATGCAGGTGCTGGACAGCACCATCGCCAACGTCTCGATCCCGACCATCGCCGGCAATCTGGGCGTCAGCACCAGCCAGGGCACCTGGGTGATCACCTCGTTCGCGGTGGCCAACGGCGTCTCGGTGCCATTGACCGGCTGGTTGATGGGTCGCTACGGCGTCGTGAAGACCTTCGTGGTCTCGGTTCTGTTGTTCACCCTGGCCTCGTTCCTGTGCGGCATCTCCTGGAACCTGCCGTCGCTGATCGGCTTCCGGATCCTGCAAGGCCTGGTCTCGGGTCCGATGATCCCGGGCTCGCAAGCCCTGCTGATCATGATCTTTCCGCCCAATAAACGCGGCACGGCGCTGGCCATCTGGTCGATGACCACCTTGGTGGCGCCGATCTGCGGCCCGATCCTGGGCGGCTACATCTCCGACAACATCGCCTGGCCCTGGATCTTCCTGATCAACGTGCCCGTCGGCCTGATCTGCGCCTTCCTCTGCTGGCGCGGGATGAGCAACCGCGAGACCCCGACCCGCAAGGTGCCGATCGACACCACCGGCTTCATGCTGCTGCTGGTCTGGGTGGGCGCGCTGCAGGTGATGCTGGACACCGGCAAGGAGGCCGACTGGTTCAACTCGCCCGCCATCGTGGTCGAGACCCTGGTGGCCATCGTCGGCTTCATCGCCTGGGTGATCTGGGAGCTGAACGAAAAGCACCCGATCGTCGATCTGTCGCTGTTCAAGTCGCGCAACTTCGTCCTGGGCACCCTGGCCCTGTGCCTGGCCTATGCGGTGTTCTTCGGCAGCAACCTGCTTCAGCCGCTGTGGCTGCAAACCCGGATGGGCTATATCGCCACCTGGGCTGGGCTCGTCGCCGCGCCCAGCGGCGTGGTCGCCGTGTTCCTGACGCCGTTCGCGGCCCGCCTGATGCAGAAGATCGACGCCCGGTGGCTCGCCACCCTGTCGATGCTCGCCTTCGCCGCCTCGTTCTACATGCGCTCGGGCTTCACGCCCGACGTCGACTTCAAGGCTCTGGTCTGGCCGATGCTGGTGCAGGGCATCGCGATGAGCACCTTCTTCCTGTCGATGGTGACCATCTCGCTGAACGGCGTGCCGCCGCACCAACTGCCGTCGGCCTCCGGTCTGTCGAACTTCTCGCGGATCACCGCCGGCAGTTTCGCCGCCTCCCTGACCACCACGATCTGGGAACGCAGCGAGTCCCTGCATCAGAACCGGCTCGCGGAGGATATGCCGTCCAACGGCGCGGCCTGGCTGTCGGCGGTCGAACACCTGCAGGCGGTGGGCCTGAGCCACGCCCAGGCCGTGGGCGCGGTGACCAATCAGGTGATCAACCAGGCCTATCTGCTGGCCACGGTCGACTTCTTCCGCGCCTCGGCCTGGCTGACGGTGCTGCTGATCCCCTGCATCTGGCTGACCAACAAGGCGATGAGCGGCGGCGGCGCGCCGCCGCCGGCGGACTGAGGCGCCTGGCCCTACCCTTCCCTCTCGACGCGACCTAGGATAGCGCTGTCGAGAGGGCCATAGAGACACGATGACAACGACGCCGGCAGCCAATCCCTTGCGCCTGTACCAGCGGGTCGCCGCGGCGATCGGCGCGGCCATCGCCGACGGCCGTCATCAGCCCGGCCAGCGCCTGGCCTCCGAGCGCGACCTGGCCGAGGAGTTCGGCGTCAGCCGCCCCACGGTGCGCCGCGCCGTGATCGCCCTGGAGATGCGCGGCCTGCTGGAGGCTCGGCAGGGCTCGGGCGTCTATGTTCGTTCCGGCAGCCCGCCGCCGCCCGCGCCGCGCGATCTCGACATCGGGGCCTTCGACCAGGCCGAGGCCCGCCGCCTGTTCGAGGGCGAGGCCGCCGCCCTGGCCGCCACCCTGATCACCGACGAGGAGCTGGTCTATCTGGAGACCCTGGTCGCCGAGATGAACAGCGAGCTGTCGACCAAGGAGCAGTCCGAGCTGGCCGACCGCCAGTTCCACATCTCCATCGCCCAGGCCACCCGCAACAGCGCCATCGTCCGCGTGGTCGAGAACACCTGGGACCTGCGCTACAAGTCGCGCCTGTGCATGCAGATGCTGGAAAAGGCCCGGCACGTGCGCAAGCGGCCGCTGAACGACGAGCACCAGGACATCATCGAGGCCCTTCGCACCCGCGACCCCAAGTCCGCCCGCGCCGCCATGCAAACCCACCTGGGCGGACTGATCGAGAACCTGCTGCTGACGGCCGAGCTGGAGGCCATGGAGCAGACGCGGGAGCGGCTGGCGACCAAGCGGGAAGAGATCGCGTTGCGGGCTGCGAGCGCGGCGAAGTGAGCCTTCTCTGAATCCGCTCTTCCCGGCGAATGCCGGGACCCAGATGGAATGGTTTTGGGGCTGACGCCAAGGGCTCTGAGCCCTTCCAATCAGCCACACCGCTAGGGGATCTGGGTCCCGGCATTCGCCGGGATGAGCGGAGTTTTAATTCACCGGTCGATCGCTCGTCGGCGCCGCTGGAGCGGTAACCAGCGGGGCGGCTGGAGCAGCGGACGCTGGCGGAGCGGGCGCGGCCGGAGCCGTCCCATCCACTGGCGCGACAACCGTACCGTCAACCGGCGCGGCCGGATCAACCGGCGTCCCATCCGGGTTCAGCAGCGTCGCGTCCTCGGCCGCCGACACCGCGTCGTCGCCCGTCTCCTCCACCGCCGCCTTGGGCGCATTACGCCCCACGGCGTAGGTCGCGACGCTCTTCCAGATCTTGGCCGGCAGGCCGCCGCCGACCACGCCGTTCATGGCGCTGTTGTCGTCGTTGCCGACCCACACGCCGATCACGATGTCGCCGACATAGCCGACGAACAGGGCGTCGCGGTAGTTCTGGCTGGTGCCGGTCTTGCCGAAGGCGCCGGGGATGGCCGCCTCGATGCCGGTCCCGCGCTGGGTGGCCGAGCGCAGCAGGTCGCGCATGCCGGCCAGTTCGGCCTTGCTCAGCGGGTGGACATTTGCGGGCTTCTTCCAGTCGGCCAGGCCGTGCGGGATGATCGGCGCCTCGCCCGCGTCGATGGCCGCATAGGCCGCCGTCAGCCGCACCAGGCTCATCGGCCCTGTGCCCAGCGCCAGGGTCAAGTCCTCCGGGATCGGATCGGTGATCCCCAGGTCACGGGCGGTGCGGACCACCGCGTCACGGCCGATGTCGTGGGCCAGACGCACGGCCGCCACGTTGGACGAGGCGGCGAAGGCGGTGATCAGCGGCACGTCGCGGCCGGCATATTTGCTCTCGTGGTTCTTGGGCGTCCAGCCGCTGACCTGGACCGGCGCGTCGAGGATCGGGCTGGTCGGGGTCATCCCCTGGCGCATGGCGGCCAGGTAGACGAACAGCTTGAAGGCAGAGCCCGGCGGGCGATCGCCGTCGGCGCGGTTGAACTGGCTGACCTTGTAGTCGCGGCCGCCGACCATCGCCAGGATCCGCCCGTCCTTGCGCATGGCGACGATCGCGCCCTGGGTGACGTTCAGCACCTTGCCGTCGCGGGCGATGGCCTGGTCGAGGATCTTCTCGGCCTGGGCCTGGAGATCGGAGTCCAGCGTCGTGCGCACCACCGTCTCGCCGTAGGTGTCCTCGAACACCGCCTTAGCTTGCGGGAACACCCAGTCGGCGAAGTAGGAACCGACCGGCAGCTTCTTGCGGCCGGGATCGACGGCGACCTGGTTGACGGCGGCCTTGGCCTGACGCTCGGTGATCACCCCGGTGTCGACCATGGCGCCCAGCACCGTCTTCATCCGCGTCTTGGCCCCGGCGAAGTTCTCGGTGGGCGCCCAGCGGGACGGCGCCTTTACCAGGCCCGCCAGCATGGCCGCCTCGCCGATCGACAGGGTCTCGGGCGTCTTGTCGAAATAGTGTCGCGCGGCCGCCCGCAGCCCGAACGTGCCATCGCCGAAATAGACCGACGACAGGTAGCGCGAGAGGATCTCGTCCTTCGACAGGCGAGCGTCGAGATAGAGGGCGATAAGCACTTCCTGGATCTTGCGCCGGAAGGTGCGCTTGTTGGACAGGAAGGCGTTCTTGGCCAGCTGCTGGGTAATGGTCGAGCCGCCTTCCGACACCCCGCCGGCCTTGGCGTTGGCGCCCACGGCCCGCAGGATCGCCTTGGGGTCGATGCCCATGTGCGTGTAGAAGCGCCGGTCCTCGATGGCGATGAAGGCCCCCGGCACATAGGCCGGCAGCTTGGAGGCCACGACCGGGGCTTCCTTGTAGGACCCGCGCCGGGCGATCGGCTTGCCATCGGCGGCGACGATCACCAGGGTCGGGTTGGCCAGCGGCTCCAGGGCCCGGCCCAGCGGCAGCGACCACAGCAGCGAGACGATCACGGCGATCACGACCAGCACGGTCGTCGCCGCGGCGCCGATCAGCCAGGGCCGGCGCTTCCAGATCGGCGGCTTGACGGGCGGGGGCGTGGCGGCCTCCGCGACGGCCGGCTCGGCGAGAACCGGAGCCTCCACGACCACCTCTGGCGGTTCGACCGCCACCGCTTCGGCGGCCTCCACCGCGGGCGTCTCGACGGCTTCCGCCGGCTCGGCGACGACCTTCGGCTTGCGAGGACGCGTGGCCTTCGGCTTGGGTTCCGCGGCTTCGACAACCTCCGCCTCGGGCAGCTGGACGACGGCCTTGGCGCGGGGCTTGCGCTTGGGCGTCACCGCCGCGACCGGCTCGGCGGCGGCCTGGCCCGGGGTCCCGGAAGGCGGCGTCGGGTCGGTGGGCTCGCGGTCGTCGGTGGCGTCGGACATTCGGATCGCACTCGTTGGGCGGAAGTTCGCCTGCAAGAGCGCGGCAATAGCACAAGCGATCCGCCGGGCGGCACGCGCCTAGGTCGCGTCGCGCAAAAAAATTGGCCGGGCCCGTGAACGGGACCGGCCAACAGTGGGGGACGAAGTGGAGAGGTCCTAGAAGTTCACGTCCAGGCGGGCGCCGAAGTAGCGGAAGGCGTCGCGGCCGGGGAACCAGGTCTTGCCCGCGGCGGTGGGGATGGCCGGATTGCTGTAGCCCGAGGTGCCGTTGCCCAGCCCTTGGGCGTAGCGCTTGTCGAACAGGTTGGTGGCGAAGGCGGTCAGCTTGTACTTGCCGTCGCGGTCGGCGATCCCGACGTTGAGATCGGTGATGCTGTAGGCCTTCTGGATCGTGCGCGGGTCCTGGCTGAGCGAGAAGTTGATGTCGTCCTGCCAGCGGACGTTGACGCCGATGAAGCCCTTGAACGGCACGTTCTGCGGCAGGTCGATGTCGTACTGACCGCCGACGCTGAACTTGTACTTCGGCAAGTTGTTCAGAGGCCTGCCGTGCAGGTTCTGGAGGCGGCCACTCACACCGTCAGCAGGGTTGGGATTGGTGGGCGTGGGAGGCGTCTTGGTCGGCCTGGTGTAGCAAGTCCCAGGCGCGCCCACGAAGGTGTAAGCGCCGGCGGCGGCCGCGGTCGTCGCCTGGCCGGTGTAACAAGGGCCGTTCGGGAAATCGACGACGGTGGCGTCGGTATAGGCGAAGGCGCCGTTCAGACGGAAGTTCGAGGTGATCCGCGCCACGCCGTCCAGTTCCAGGCCCTGGGTCCGTAGATGGCCGACGCTGTTGAGGAAGGTCAGGAACGTGCCGTCCGGCAGGGTCGAGGTCACCGAGGTCTGGAAGCCGTGATAATCGGCCCGGAAAACGGTGGCGTTGAAATAGACCCGGCGGTCCAGCAGGCTGCTCTTGAAGCCCAGTTCGTAGTTCTTGGCCGTTTCCGGGGGCACGGGCATCTGGGCCGCGATCTTGGCGTCAAAGGTGCTGACCAGATCATAGGCCTGGCCCTTGTAGCCGGTCGAATAGGTGGCGAAGGTCATGATGTCCGGCGTCCACTTGTACTGGACCCCGACCTTGCCCGTCACCGCGTCGTCCTGGTTGGCGCCGCTCAGGGCCAGGATGGTGGTCGCCGCGCCGGGCGTGGTGCTGGCGAAGATCGTCTTGTGGAAATCGTAGTCGATCTTCTGGCGGTTGACCCGCGCGCCACCAGTCAGGCTGAGCTTGTCGGTCAGGTCGAAGGTGGCGTTCGCATAGGCCGAATAGTTCTCGTTGGTGCTTTCGGCCAGGTAACGGGCCAGCTGCAGCACCGGGCCGCGGTTCAGGTAGCGGTCCAGGTCGTTCTTGGCGTACCACAGGCCGGCCACGTAGCGCAGGCGACCGGTTCCCGGCGAGGTCAGGCGGAATTCCTGGGTCGTCGACTTGGCGTGGAAATAGCCGTTGATCACCGCGCCGCTGTTGATGCCCGATGGGCTGGCGACCGGGAAGCCCAGCAGGAACGGCACGTCGGTGCCGTCGATGTCCTGGAAGTCGGTCATCTTCCAGCGGTCGCGCGAGGTGATCGACGAGAAGGTGTGACCTTTCAGGATCGAGCCGTCGCCGAAGTCGTAGTCCAGGCGGGCGGTGCCGCCGAACACCTCGGAATTGCCGCCGCCGATCCGGTCGTCGGCCCGGATGAAGTGGTTGTTCTTGCCGATGGTGATGCCGCGCAGGGTGGTGGTCGCCGGGAAGCCCGGTTCGCCCTGATAGTTGAGGCCCGGCGTCAGCTCGGTGATCGCGCTGGCGCAGCAGCTGGAGACGTTGTGGTTGAACCGCGGCGCCAGGCTGAGCTTGAGGTTCTCGGTCGGGGTCCACTCGATCTTGGCGGTGGCGGTCAGGCCCGAGCTGCCGTTGACGTTCTTGCCGGTGGTCAGGTTCTTGAGGTTGCCGTCGTAGTCGCTCTTGGACACGGTCAGACGGACGCGGACGTCGTCATTGATCGGGCCGGTGACGGTGAAGCCGGCGCGCTTCTCGCCGTCGTCGGTGGCCAGCAGCATGGCCTTGCCGCCGAAGGTGCTGGAGGGGGCGGCGGTGACGATGTTCAGCACGCCGGCGATGGCGCTCTTGCCAAACAGCGTGCTCTGCGGGCCGCGCAGCACTTCCACGCGCTCGACGTCGATCAGGTCCTTGAAGGCGGCGGCCTGGAAGCCGATCGGCACGTCGTCGATGACCACCGCGACATCGGACTCCACGGCGATGCCGTTCGAGAAGGTGCCGATGCCGCGCATCTTGATGCTGAAATTACCCGGCTGCGAGCCGTAGTCGATCGAGATGGCCGGCGACAGCTTCACCACGTCACCCAGTTCGCGGACGTTGTTGCGGTCGATCACGTCCTGGGTCAGGGCGGTCACCGAGACCGGCACGTCCTGCAGGCGCTCGGCCCGCTTGGTGGAGGTGACGATGATCTCTTCCAGCTGGACCGACGGGTCGGTCTGGGCCTGGGCCAGGCCCGATGCGGCGACGACCGCGATCATGGCCGTCGACGCCAACAGGACACGTTGAATCGCTCTCATGGATCTTCCCCTCGTTTCCTCGCGCGGCGCCAGCCAGGTTATTTGGTCAATTATCAGCGCCAATTTGGTAAGGCCAAAACTGGCCCCTGGTCAGGTGAATTGTCAAGCAAGTTGTGACAACGTTGCCATTTGCGCGTAGATCATTGAAAATGCTCAACTTCGATCGTCATCCGTCGACCTAGACAAGGATCAGCTTTGCGGAATTCATCAATCCATGGTCATTTAGCTTTGCGGCTTCACGGCAAATTGGTAATGCCAACTGGTCACACAGATGAGGGGCGCATGATCCGCACACCACAACTCGCCATGGCGTCGACGCCCAGCCCGCAAGGGGTTCGATGAGCCAGTCCGGCGGCATGAATTTCCGGCCCAGCACGGATCGCGACGGCCTGCGCCGAATGACGGCGCAAGACATCCGCGACACCTTCGTGATCGGCGACCTGTTTGCGCCCGGCGAGGTGACGATGACCTATGTCGAGGTCGATCGCGCCGTGGTCGGCTCGGCCGCGCCCCTGGCCGGCCCCCTGCCCTTGCCCACCGACCGCCGCCTGGCCGCCGGCTATTTCTGCGAACGCCGCGAGATGGGCGTGATCAATATCGGCGGGCCGGGATCGGTCGAGCTGGACGGCGTCCGTCATGACCTCGGCAACCTCGACAGCCTCTATATCGGCCGCGGCGTCCGGGCCGTGACCTTCGCCAGCGACGCGGTCGAAGCGCCTGCGAAATTCTACTTCGTCAGCTATCCGGCCCACGCCGCCCACCCCAGCCAGGTGGTGCGCAAGGACCAGGCCCACGTCATCCAGGCCGGAGACCAGAAGACCGCCAACCGCCGGGTGATCCGCCAGAGCATCCGCCCCGGCATCGTCGAGACCTGCCAGCTGGTCATGGGCTTCACCGAGCTGGAGCCCGGCAATGTGTGGAACACCATGCCGCCCCACACCCATGGGCGGCGCAGCGAGATCTACATGTATTTCGACGTCGCCCCGGCCGCCCGGGTGATGCACATCATGGGCGAGCCGTCCGAGCCCCGGACGGTGTTCATGGACGCCGGCGAGGCGGTGTTCTCGCCCAGTTGGTCGATGCACAGCGGGGTCGGCACGGCCGACTACCGCTTCATCTGGTCGATGGGCGGCGAGAACCTGGACTTCGACGACATGGACCACCTGACCCTGGCCGACCTGCGCTAGGCGTCCTGCGATCGCCGACAAGAACAAGAACGATCTGGGAGACGAGACCATGTTGCGACGCCTGACGGGAGTTGTTCTGGCGACCGCCGCTTTGCTGGGGCCGCTGCAAGCCTGCGCGGCATCGCCAACCAAGCCCGCCGCCAGCGCCGCCGCTCACCCCAACGCCGCCGTCCTGGCCGCCGGGGCCCACGTGGCCGACTGGCAGCTGAGCCACATGGACAATTTCGACTACGTGCCGGCCTCGCAGTTCCGGCGCGACACCGAGGCCCCGCGCGACTGGATCCAGGCGGCGTTCTATATCGGCCTGACCGCCTATGCGGACGCCTCCGGGCAGACCAGATACGCCGACGCCATCGTCGCCCATGGCCAGGCCGAGGGCTGGGGCTTCGACAAGCGTCCGCGCCACGCCGACGCCGACGCCACCGGCGCGGTCTGGATCTGGGCGGCCGCCCACACGCATGACGCGGCCAAGCTGGTCCCGGTCCGGACGCGGTTCGACGCCGTCCTGGCCGCGCCCTCGACCGTCGACCTGGGCTTCGAAGCCAAGCCCCCCGAGGGCGGCGATCCCTATTGCCAGGCGCGCTGGTGCTGGAGCGACGCGATCTTCATGGCCCCGCCCGCCTGGGTCGCTCTCTCAAAGGAAACCAAGGACCCGCGCTACCTGGCCCATGCGGACAGCGAGTTCTGGGCGACCACCGATCTGCTCTACGACAAGACCGACCACCTCTATTTCCGCGACAGCCGGTTCATCGCCAAGCGCAGTGACGCTGGGGCCAAGATCTTCTGGGGGCGCGGCAACGGCTGGGCCTATGCCGGCATCGCCCGGATCCTCCAGGACCTGCCCAAGGACCATCCCAGCCGCCCGCGCTACGAGGCCCTCTTCAAGCAGATGTCGGCCAAGATCCTGACCTTGCAGGGCGAAGGCGGCTATTGGCCGGTGTCGCTACTGGAGCCCCAGAAGACGCCCGAAACCAGCGGCACGGGCTTCTTCGTCTACGGCCTGGCCTGGGGCGTGAACCACGGCCTCTTGCCCGCCGCCCAATACCGCCCGGCCATCGACAAGGGCTGGAGCGCGCTGGCGGCGGCGGTCGAGCCGGACGGCAAGCTGGGCTGGGTGCAGCGGGTGGGCGCCGCGCCCGACCAGGTCGGTCCGGACGACACCCAGCTCTACGGCGTCGGCGCCTTCCTGCTGGCGGCCAGCGAGGTCTCCAGGCTGCCCGCCCCGGCCAGGCGGTGAGCCGTTGCCCCACCGCCCTTCGACGCTAGGATGATCGACATGACCACCGGCGCTCCAGATCCCCAGAAGCTCTACCAGCAGATCGCCCGCGCGATCTCGACGTCCATCAATGACGGCCGCTACGGACCGGGCGACAAGCTGCCGTCCGAGCGCGAACTGGCCGATGACTTCGGGGTGAGTCGTCCGACCATTCGCGACGCGATGATCGCCCTGGAATTCCAGGGGCTGGTCGAGGCGCGCCAGGGCTCGGGGGTCTATGTCAACGCCGTCGCGGCGCCGGGCGCCGACGACCCGGCCGACGTGGAGGTCGGGGCCCTGGAGCTGACCGAGGCCCGGCGACTGTTCGAGGGCGAGGCCTGCGCCCTGTCGGCCGCCACCATCGCCGACGACCAGTTGGCCCAGCTGGACCAGATCGTCGGCCAGATGGCCCGCGGCTTCGCGCCCGACGAGATCGAGCGGCTGGAGCAGGAATTCCACCTGGCCATCGCCCGGGCCACCGGCAACGCCGCCATCGAGGCCGGCGTCGAGGACCTGTGGACCCTGCGCCAGCAATCGCCGGCCTGCGTGGCCATGCTGCGACGGGCCCGCACCCACGGCGGCGGCGATTTCGTCGACGAGCACCGCCAGATCATCGCCGCCCTGCGCGAGCGCGACCCCAGGGCCGCGCGCCAGGCGATCCACGGCCACCTGGCCCAGGTGATCGACGACCTGCTGGCCGTGGCCGAACTCGACGCCCTCCAGCAGACCCGCCAGAAAATGGCCGAGCAGCGCCGCGAGCTGGCCCGCCGCACCGAGATCTAGAGAAGCGAGATCCCCGCATGTCCAAGCTGATCCTCTCCCTCGCGGTCGCCGCGAGCCTGGCCCTCCCCGCGCTGGCCCATGCCCAGGCCAGCCCCGCCCTGCCGCCCGTGGTCGAGCCGGCCCTGACCAAGCCCGACGCCGAGGGCCAGAAGCCCCGCGCCGTGGTCGCTTACGCGCCCTATCGCTACGACGACATCCTCTGGGAGAACGACCGCACCGCCCACCGGATCTACGGCCCCGCCCTTGAGGCCAACGAGCCGCCCTCGACCTCCGGCATCGACGCCTGGGGCAAGCTGGTGCGCTGGCCCTTCATGGAGCGCCAGTTGAAGACCGGAAAGCAGCACGACTTCCACGGCGAGGGCCTGGACTTCTACGACGTCAACACCTTCCGGGGGGCCGGCGGCCTGGGCGTCTGGCAGGACAACAAGCTGTGGACCTCGCGCAACTGGAAGTCCTACGAGATCCTCAAGACCGGCGGCGACGTGGCCCAGTTCAAGGTGACCTACGCCCCCTGGCCGGTCGACGTGGACCGCAAGGTCTGGGAAACCCGCACCTTCACCCTGCCGCTGGGCACCAACTTCACGCGGATGGTCTCGACGATCAGCTCCGACAAGCCGGGCCCGCTGGTGATCGGCATCGGCATCAGCAAGCGCAAGGCCACCCACCAGGGCGCCGGCGGGGTGTTCACCAAGGACCTGGCCACCGGCCGCGTCTCCTACTGGGAGCCCACCGACCCGGTGAAAGGCACGATGGGCATCGCCCTGATGGTCGATCCCAAGGCCCTGGTCGAGGTGCGCCAGGACGCCGACAACTACCTGGTCCTGGTCAAGGTCGAGCCCGGCAAGCCGTTCGTCTACTACATGGGCGCGGCCTGGGACAAAGGGCTGGACTTCCATGATCGGGCTGGCTGGGAAGCCTATCTGATGGATCAAAAGCCCGACTTCGATCCGGCGCACTGAGGCGTTCGGAACCGCGCGAGACCGACGCGCGCTCCTCGCAAAGCGCGAACAGGCGAGGTCACCGTGGGCAAGCGATCCAAGGCGATAGAGGCGGCGGCCAAGCGTCCGGTGAGGGCGTCCCTGTCGACGCTCGCCCTAATCGTGGACTGGGCGACCCTGGCCGCCCTGGGCGCGGCGACGCTGGCCCTGGTGGTCACCACCTGGCGGCCACGTCGGCCGAAAGATTCCTGAGTTCACAAAAGTTGGTGCGGGCGGCCGGGGTCGAACCGGCACTCCTTTCGGAACCGGATTTTGAGTCCGGCGCGTCTACCAGTTCCACCACGCCCGCACGGCGCCGGCCGGCTCGAGAGCCTGGCCGCATCCCCTCCTCGTTACGCCGGACTTCACGGCGTTTCGACGAGGGGAGTGCTGTCTAGCAAAGCCGTGGGCGAAGTTCCAGACGCCTTTGAGCGCTTTCCACATGCGATCAACTGGCCGATGGTCGCCGCGCCCGCTGGAGAGTCGCCTTGCCCCACCCCGCTTACCCCAGGCCCGGTCCTCGCAACCTGATCACCGACGTGCCCGGCCTGACCGTCGGCCACGCCACCGACGAGATGGCGCGCAGCGGGGTGACCGTCCTGCTCTGCCCCGAGGGCTGGGTGGCGGCGGTGGACGTGCGGGGCGGCGGACCGGGGATTCGCGAGAGCGACGTGCTGCGGCCGGAGAACAATTTCAGCCGCGCCCACGCCATCACCCTGTCGGGCGGCTCGGTGTTCGGCCTGGGGGCGGCCGACGGCGTGGCGGCGGCCCTGTCGGCGGCGGGTCACGGCATCAAGCGCCTGCCGGACGTGCCTGCCATTCCGATCGTGCCCGGCGCGGTGCTGCACGACCTGGGCAACGGCGGCGACAAGGCCTGGGGCCTGGACCCGCCCTACCGCGCCCTGGGCCTGAAGGCCGTCGCGGCGGCGAACGCGGACTTCCTGTTGGGCTCGCTCGGGGCCGGGCGCGGGGCGCTCGCCGGCGTGCACAAGGGTGGGATCGGCTCGGCCTCGCTGGACCTGGGCGGCGGCCTGGTGGTCGGGGCCCTGGCGGCGGTCAATCCGGTCGGCTCGGTCTACATGCCCGGCGGCGAGACCTTCTGGGCCTGGCCGTTCGAGATCGGCGGCGAGTTCGGCGGACGCGCGCCCGACCCGGCGGCCCGGGCGCTGGAGCCGGTGCCGGACGACAGCAAGCTGGCGGCCCTCAACCGGTTCCATGCCGGCGCCAACACCACCCTGGCCGTCGTGGCGACCACCGCCGCCCTGACCACCGCCGAGGCCACGCGGATCGCGATGATGGCCCAGGACGGCCTGGCCCGCGCCATCCGCCCGGTCCACACGCCCTTCGACGGCGACGTGGTCTTCGCCCTGTCATCCGGGGCGGTCGAAATCGAGGACGGTCCGGCGCGCAGCCTGACGATCGCCCGGCTGGGCTCGGCGGCCGCCGACACCCTGGCCCGGGCGATCGCGCGCGGGGTGTTCGCGGCGGGTTAAGAGCCCGGCGCCGTGTCGGCCCCATAGAGCGTGCCGGCGGCGATCTCCAGCTGGCCCAGCAGGCGCTTGAGCGTCGTCACCTCGCTGGGCGCCAGGCCGGCCAGCAGCGCGGCCTCGTAGGCGCGAGCCAGGGGCACGATCTCGGCGAACAGGCGACGGCCGGCCGCGGTGAGCTCCAGGCTGTGCGAGCGGCGGTCGACCCGGTTGCTGAGGCGAACGGCCAGGCGGCGCTCGACCAGTTCCTGGGCGGCGCGGCTGACCCGCACCTTGTCCATGGCGGTACGGACCACGGCGGCCTGCTGGGTCAGCGGGCCCTCGGCCAGCACCGACATCAGCCGCCACTGCGGGATGCTGAGGCCGAAACGGTCCTCATAGGCGCGGGCGATCAGCCGGCTGACGGCGCTGGACGCCGTCGCCAACTGGTAAGGCAGGTAGTCGGCCAGCGAGACGTGCTCGGGGGCGCCTTCGGGTGAAGTCTGAGTCATAGATGAGACCGTTGCGGCCATGCCCTGTTTCCTTCCGTCCTCCAGACGCCCGCGACTCTAGCGGTCGCTCGCGTCGACGAGGCTCGATGTGGCGCGGCGTCGGGGCCGGGCTCAATCATGGCCAAGCCTGGAGACAGGAAAGCCGGCGTTTCGCTTGGCGGTTGTGCATTCAACCACCTGGACGCCCAGCGAAGGGGCGCCTGTTCAAAATGGCGGCGGCTCAGTGCGCGCCGTGCCCGGCCTTGGAGCCGTGCTTGTCGAACGGCTCGGTCTTGGTCAGGGCCTTCTGGCAGCGTTGAAGTTCGTTCAGGCAATCGCCACGGCTCCAGAAATCGGAAAATTCCACAACGGCCATACGCAGTTGGCGCGCATAGTCCTTGCGGTCAAGCACCGGCGGGCATTCGCAGGCTTCGTCCTCATGACCACCAGTGTCCGGACCCGGACGATGACCCGTCAGCACCAGGGTCTGGCCGCCGAGGATGGTGACATTGGCCGCCGCCAGCTCCAGCTCGGTCTCGCCTTTGACGCCGTGGCCGTCGTCGTGGCCGCCGCCATGCTTGTCGTCTTTCTTGCCATGGGCGCCCTTGGCCTTGTCTTTGTCCTTATCCTTGGACTTGTCCTCCGGCGGCTCGCCCTTGAAGGCCTCGGTGATTCCCTTCAGCGCCTTGGCGCAGGGGCCGCCGAAGGCTAGCACCGGGCCGATGCGGCTCATCACCTCTTCGACCAGTTCCTCGGCCTTGCGCTCTAGTTCGGTCGATGGCGCGCTGGTGGCGGCCACGCACTTGGCCTTGATCGCTTCGTGAATGGTCTTGGGCACGTCGCGCCAGCGGTCGTCGCGTCCCTTACCGCCGACATGCTTGCCGATGTAGTAGGTCAGGATGGCCACCGCGATGACGACCAGGGCGATCCCCGCCAGCAGCGTGGGATCGAAGATCGGAACCGGCGTATCGACGGGAAACTCTGACTGGTACACCGGACCCCCTCCAGCAAGCACGTATCAAGAGTCCCATGGTTAACGCATGCCGGCCCAGCTTGCACGACCAAGGTTATGCGACCCGGGGCGTTTTCACCTGGGACGGGAATCCGTAGCGAAAAAGGCGGCTGTCACGCTCGCTCTTAAGGCGCGTGATGGGCGCCGAAACCGCTGACACTTTCGGCTATCACGCCAATCGGGAAATCACTCCGCGCGCCCGAGCGCCCTGGTCGTAGCGGCTGGGGCCGCCATAGACGGCGATCTCGCACAGGATGTCGCCGCCGGGCTGGTCGGCCCACAGATAGTTCCGTTCAACCTCGACATTGCGCCCGCCCGGCGAGATGCCGTCGAAGGTGTCGCCCCAGGGGATCACCTTGTTCAGGTCGCGCCAGCTCAGGGTCATGGCGCGCGACAGCTCGTCCTGGGCCATTGATTCGAGATCGGGATCGCTCATCGGCGTCTTTCCGTTACTTGGCCGTTGTGTCTCCGTCGCCTCGACAACGTCCGTGGCGCAGGATAGGCCCGCGAACCGAACGAAGGAGACGACGATGGGCGCCCCAAAAGGCAAGCGCGACTTCCGCGACGAAGACCGCCTCGATCCGCGCGAACGCCATCAACTCGAATACTGGATGAAGCGCTGGGGCGTCACCAAGGACCAGATGGTCGCCGCCCACCGCAAGGTCGGCAATTCGATCAAGGATATCGGCGCCGAGCTGGGCAAGAAGCGCTAGCTAGCGCTTATCGCGCCGGAACTTGGCCGCCTCGGCCGCCAGCGACGTCGCCGAGGGATCGTGTTCATCCGGTTCGGGCGCGAACGGCAGGTGGCCGGCCACGCCGCGCAGGGCCAGCCACAGCGGATGGCTGAAATGACCCAGGATCCGCAGCGGCCGGCGCTTGTCGTCCATGACGTCCCAGCCTTCCAGCTCGAACGCGTCGGCCTGCTCGCGCAGCGACTTGACGTCGATGCCGTCCCAGCCCGGCGGATCGGGGATGACGGCGGCCTCGTCGGCGGTGAGGCCGAAGGTGTCGCGCGCCAGTTGGTCGATCTCGGGGAACTGAGCCCGCGCCTCGGGATCGGCGAACGACGGCTTCATCAGCGCCCGGGTCTCCAGGTCGGCGAAGCCGGGCAGGTCGATCAGGCGGCGCGGAGCCATGAGCCTCAGGCCTCTTCGGCGTTGTCGTTGCGCCAGTACGGCGCGACCACGCCCTGCAGCTTGATGGTCATCGGGTTGCCCTTGCGGTCGACGGCCTTGCCGGCGGTGACGCGGATCCAGCCCTCGCTGATGCAGTACTCATCGACATTGGTCTTTTCGACGCCGTTGAACACGATGCCGACGCCGCGTTCGAGCGTGGCGGCGTCGTAGTGCGGGCTCGAGGGATTGGAGGCCAGGCGGTCGGGGGGCGTGTCGCTCATGGGATCGTCTTTCGAGGAATGTGGACAGCAGAAGCCATCGAACGCGCGTGATAGCCACCCAGGCCCGCAATTCCAATAGGATTGCGCGCAAGAACGTGAAGCGCCGCGACAAGGTCATGGTCGCCTGCTACCCACGGCGCGTCCTCATCCTGGAGCTCGCATGCTGCGTCGTCTGTATGACTGGGTCATGGGCATGGCCGCCTCGCGCCACGCCCCGATCAGCCTGTTCGCCGTCTCGTTCGCCGAGAGTTCCTTCTTTCCCGTCCCGCCCGACATCATGCTGGCGCCGATGGTGCTGGCTCGGCCGGACCGAGCCTGGCGCTACGCCGCGATCTGCACCCTGGCCTCGGTGCTGGGCGGAATCCTCGGCTATGTCATCGGCTTCTTCCTCAAGCCGCTGGGCGTGTGGATGATGACCGTCACGGGCCACGCCGGCGGCATGACCGAGTTCAAGTGCTGGTACGACCACTACGGCGTCTGGGTGATCCTGGCCAAGGGCCTGACCCCGATCCCCTACAAGCTGGTGACCATCGCCTCCGGTCTGGCGGCCTTCAGCTTCCCGATGTTCATCTTCGCCTCGACCCTGACCCGCGCCGCGCGCTTCTTCCTCGTCGCCTTCGTGGTCAAGAAATTCGGCCCGGCCATGATGCCGGTGATCGAGAAGCGCCTGGCCCTGTTCGCCGGCATCCTGATCGCCCTGCTTGTCATCGGCCTCACGGCGAGCCACTTCTTGGGTGGAAGCAGTGGCGGAGCGTGCGCGGCATGACGATCGAGAACGTCGGGGAAGTCGGGGACATCGAGCCCAAGGCCACGGAAATCCGCGCCACGGGGCCCGCGCCGCAAGCCGCGACCGCGCCGACGCGCGGCGCGCTCGACCTGGCCACCGACCACTGGCCGCTCCTGGCCCTGCTGGCCTGCGTGTTCATGCTGGGCACGGCCCACGCCTTCGAGACCTTCGGCAAGCTGGCTCCCTGCCTGCTGTGTCTCAAGCAGCGCGAAGTCTATTGGGTCACCGGGACGGTGGCGCTGATCGGCGTGGTGCTGTCGCGCACCGCCTGGGCCGAGCGCGTGCGCCGACCGCTGATCCTGCTGCTGGCCCTGGGCTTCCTGTATGGCGCGGGCGTGGCGGCCTATCACGCCGGCGCGGAGTGGAAGTGGTGGCCCGGTCCCGCCGCCTGCGCGGCCGGCGGCTCGGCTTCGGCCAGCGACCTGGTGGCCCTGCTCAAGGGCGCCAAGATCGCCGCCCCATCCTGTGACAAAGCCGTCTGGGTGTTTCTGGGCCTGTCGATGGCCGGCTGGAACGCCGTGATCTCGCTGGGCCTGGCGGTCGCTTCGCTGTTCGCCGGCCTGCGCAAGAAGGCCGCCTGAGCATGAGCCAGTCGCCCCCTCCTCGTCCCGGGGCCGGCGCCCAGAAGGCGCGGCTGGCCGAGATCCTGCGCGTTGATCAGGCCGGCGAGCTGGCGGCCGTCCACATCTATCGCGGCCAGCAGGCGGTAATGCGCCAAGCCCCGGGTCGCGAGCGGATCGCCGACCAGCTGCACGAGATGGAAGGCCACGAGCAGGTCCACCTGACCCGCTTCAACGAGCTGCTGGGCGAACGCGCGGTGCGCCCCACCCTGATGTCGCCGGTCTGGCGCGCCGCCGCCTTCGCCCTGGGGGCCGGCACGGCGCTGCTGGGCGAAAAGGCCGCCCACGCCTGCACCGAGGCGGTGGAGACGGTGATCGAGCAGCACTATGCCGGCCAGATCGCCGAGCTGGAGGCCCGCGACCCCGCCCTGGCCGCCGAGCTCAGCCAGTTCCGCGACGACGAATTGCACCACAAGGACATCGCCATCGGCGAAGGCGCCCTGGAGGCTCCAGCCTATCCGCTGCTGTCGGCGGTGATCCGCGCCGGCTGCCGCGCGGCGATCAAGATCAGCGAGAAGATCTGACCGGCGCCTGCTGAAAGTTCGGACAAACCGTCCCTAAACTTCCCGCTTGGCGACGTGCGTGGCCCAGCTTACCCATGTCGGCGAAAAATAGCGCCACGAGGGGTTTAGCTTTGCCTGTCCAGTTTCACCGTCGGTTTCGACGGGCCGCCGCCCTCTGCGCTGTTTCGTTGCTGGCCTTGACGGGCGTCGCGCACGCGCAGGCGGCCGATGCCCCCAAGGCGAAGGCGACCACCGCCCTGACCCTGGGCACCGGCGGCCAGATGCCCGCCGAGGAAGCGGCGGTGATCCTCGAGCATGTCGACCTGAAGCTGAAGGTGATCCCGGATCGCAAGGCGATCGAGGGCGACGCCACCCTGACCCTGAAGACCAAGAGCGCCCTGCCCCGCATCGTGCTGGATTTCGACCGCGACTTCACCATCAGCGCCCTGATCCTCAACGGCAAGACCCTGCCCGCCTCGGCCTGGACCAACCCGGAAGGCCGCCTGACCATCACCTTGAAGACGCCGATCAAGGCCGGCGCCAAGGCCGTGGTGCAGGTCCGTTATGCTGGCGTCCCGCACGAAGCCGAGAACGCCCCGTGGGACGGCGGCTTCGTCTGGAAGAAGACCCCGACCGGCGAGCCATGGGTGGCCAGCGCCATCCAGGGCGACGGCTGCGACCTGTTCTGGCCGTGCATCGACTTCCCGACCGGCGAGCCCCTGCTGGTCGACTTCTACATCACCGTGCCCGCCCCCCTGTCGGCCCCGGCCGGCGGCGTGCTGGTGGACGTGCAGGAAAAGGACGGCTGGCGGACCTTCCACTGGCGCCAGAAGCAGCCCGACACCTACGCCATCGCGGTCAATGTCGGTCCCTATGACAAGCTCGCCGACACCTACAAGAGCCGGTTCGGCGACAGCTTCCCGATCGAATACTGGTACCTGAAGAGCGACGACCCGGCCAAGGCCAAGGCCCTGTTCGCCGAGTTTCCGACCACGCTCGACTTCTTCGAGCAGATGATCGGCCCCTACCCGTTCCGATCCGAAAAGCTGGGCGTGGTCGAGACCCCGCACCTGGGCATGGAACACCAGACCATGAACGCCTACGGCAACGCGTACCGCAAAGACGTCTACGGCTACGACTGGCTGTTCCAGCACGAGCTGTCGCACGAGTGGTTCGGCAACCAGGTGACCAATGTCGACTGGGACGACATGTGGATCCACGAGGGCCTGGGCAGCTACATGCAGCCGCTGTTCTCGCAATGGCTGCACGGCGACATGGAATACATGACCCGCCTGAACGCCCAGCGGGTCCAGACCCTGAACAAGTTCCCGATCGTCGCCGACCGCGTGATGACCGAGGACGAGGTCTATAAGCCCGTGGGCGGCCCGGCGAACGACATCTACGCCAAGGGGTCGAACGTCATGCACACCCTGCGGGCGACGATCGGCGACGAGGCGTTCTTCACGTCGGTGCGCATGCTGGTCTACGGCCGTCCCGATCCCAAACCCGGCAACTTCGCGCCGCGCTACGCCACGACCAAGGATTTCATCGCGATCGTCAGAGACGTGACGGGCAAGGACTACCAGTGGTTCTTCGACGCCTATTTCTATCAGGCCAAGTTGCCGGAACTGGTGGAAACCCGCGACGGCGACGAGCTGGTGCTGACCTGGAAAACGCCTTCGGGCAAGGCGTTCCCGATGCCCGTCGAGGTCAAGGTCGGCGACAAGCTTGTCGTCGCACCGATGACCGACGGCACGGGTCGCATCAAGGTGGGCGACACGGTTCCGGTGATCGTCGATCCGGCCTCGAAGATCCTGCGTCGCCAGCCCTATCTGGAAGACTATCAGGCCTGGAAGAAGATCGCGGACGAAGCGGCCAAGAAGGCCGCGGAGGCCAAGGCGGCGGCGGCGGCGAAACCCTAGGGCTTATCGCCGTGCGTGGTCCTCGTCCTTCGACAAGCTCAGGATGAGGACCAATTCGCAGGCCTCGGCAGTCGAAACCTCATCCTGAGCTTGTCGAAGGACGAGGTTTTCATTCCGAAGCTGAATGTCGATCCGCGCTGTCAAGCGCTCCTGGTCATCTTCCGTTGACCCTGTTCCTTCACGGCTTGTAGGCCAAGGCGCCCTTAGGTTTCAGGCTCCACCGCGAGCCGAGAAGCCGATGCTGACGCCCAACCATGTCGTGACCACCGCCCGCGCCGTCCTGGTTGGCGGCGCCCTGACCGCCGCGACGCTGATGCTGGGTCCCTGGCCCGGCCTGGAGCAGGTGTTCGGCCTCAGCGACAAGGCGGCCCACGCCCTGGCGTTCGGCGGCCTGCTCGCCGTCTCCTTCCTGGCCTTCCCGCGCATGCGCCGCAACGACCTGGCCATCGCGGCCGTGATGCTGGGCGCCAGCGTCGAGGTGGCTCAGCTGTTCACCCCGGACCGCAGCGCCTCGTTCGGCGACCTCTTCGCCGACTCGCTGGGTGTGGGCGTCATCTATCTGGCCAGCCATATCGAGAACCTGCGATCGCTGGCCCGCACGCGTGGCGCGGCGACCTTCAGCGAGATCGCCGCCCAAGACCGCCGTCGCGGCGCCCGACGCCTGGCCCCGGTAATCCAGCCCGCTTTTCCGACGCCGCTCGAAACAGCCGAGACCGAACGCCCGGCGAGCTTCGCCGACCGGGCGTCGCGACGCTATCCGCGCCGCGCCTAGAGCTCAGGTAATCCGCTTGACGCTGACCGGGTCGCTGCCCGGAAAGCTCTCTTCCAGGCCCTCGTCCAGCAGGGCTTCCTGACGGCTCTCCGAGCACTCGACCTTCTCGGCCAGCTGATCGTGCTTTTCGCCTTCCACCAGCGGGGCCTCGGCTTCACGCGAGTGCGGCGCGTCGAAATGCTTGTCCTCCTGCCGCACCTTGCCCTCTGACGCCATGTCGGCGGTCGAGGCGCTGGTGCCGTGCGTGAAGTGACGGCCGGTTTCTTCTTTTTTCTGGCCAAACATGATGGTCTCTCCCGAATGGTCGCCCGTAAGGACGTTGGGAGTAAAACCCTCGAAGCGGCGCCGAGGTTGCCAGGAAACGGCGCCTTAGAGGCCGAAGACCACCGACCACAAAGCGACATTGGCGATCGCCAGGGCGGCCAGGAGCCAGCGCAGGCGGCGTCTGACGCTCAGTTGCTGGCCGTGGGTGTGAAGTGTCGGACCGATAAGCATCCAAGCCTCCCGCCAAGCGGACCCGTCCTTGGGTCGGCCTGGCGGTGAGTCGATGCAAGCTGAGCCGGAACGCTTTGTTTTCTCGACATTTTCGCGACTCGGCCCAACCCGGCCTCGGCGCGTTCTAGGCCTCCAGCTCGATGTCCCAGTAGAGGTAGTCCAGCCAGCTGGCGTGCAGGTGTCCCGGCGGGAACCGGCGGCCGCGATCCTGCAGCTCGTGCATGCTGGGACGGCGCGCGGTGTGGAACGGGTGCATGACCGCTTCGCGCGGCGTGCGGCCGCCCTTGTGCAGATTGCAGGGCGCGCAGGCGGTGACAATGTTCTCCCACGTCGTGCGTCCACCGCGGGAACGCGGGATCACATGGTCGAAGGTCAGATCGTCGGGCGAACCGCAGTACTGGCAAGAGAACCCGTCACGCAGGAACAGGTTGAAGCGCGTGAAGGCCGGCGGGCGGTCCTGTGGCACATACTGCTTCAGCGACACCACGCTGGGCAGCTTCATCTCGAACGACGGCGAATGCACCACGTGGTCATAGGTCGAGACCACGTCGACGCGTTCGAGAAACACCGCCTTGATCACCTCCTGCCAGGGCCAGAGGGACAGCGGATAATAGCTCAGCGGGCGAAAGTCGGCATTGAGGACGAGCGCCGGCATGCCGGACGGGGGACGGGACAGCACCTGCATCAGGGCCTCCCATCGGAGCTGTTAGGGCTCCAACGAATTTGGGAGCCAGACAGGCTCCTATGAAGCGGATACGCGATCGGACTGAAGACGGGCCTCCTTCCTACGCATTCTCAGGAATCGCCATTCATTCCCGAACGCACGGAAAGGATGATCCAACTCGGCGACAGAACCAAGACATGGTTACGCCAGGCGGGCGACGATTTCAGTCCTGCCTGATTTCAAGGATCTCGACCTCGCCGCCGGCCACCAGGGCGGTGTCGCCGACGCCCTTGCCCAACAGGGCCCGGGCCACCGGCGAGACGTAGGAAACCGAGCCGCGGGTCGGATCGGCCTCGTCCTCGCCGACGATGCGGAAGGTCTGGCGACGGCCGTCCTCGCGATCGAAGGTCACCTGCCCCCCGAACTGCAGGACCTCGAGCGCCGGATCCAGTTCGCGCAGCTGGGCGCTGGCGCGGCGGGCGGACCAGTAGCGGAGGTCGCGGGTGGCGCGGGCCATGGCGGTGCGGTCCTGGGCGACGTCGCCCCCGGCCTGGGCGGCGCTGTAGGCGGCGCGCGCGGCGGCCAGGGCGTCCTCGATCAAGGCCAGGCCCTTGGGCGTCACCAGGTTGGGATGCGCCGAGATCGGACGGTCCAGCAGGTCGGCGGCGAACGCCTCGCTGTCGCCTTCCTTGGTGAAGGCGACGCTCATCGCGGCGTCTCGGCGTTGAAAGGACGAAGGGTCATGTCTGGGAAATCCGGCCCGAGACGGGATGTTCCGCGCCAGGAACATTGGACGTAGTCGTCCGCACCGACAGGATCAAGACATGCAAAAGCCGCCGGCGGACAGGCGCGGGCGGCTTCGGACAACTGGCGAGGCGATCGTGTCGGCGGGACAGCGGGGGGATCCGCGGGTCCCGTCGGCCACAAACGCTGGCGGAGACTAGATCGCGACGCCGACCAAGGCGGCGGCGACACCGACGGCGGCGGCCAGGAAGAAGCCCAGGGCCATGCGGTCGAGAACGGTTTCAAAGGCGAAGAAGGTATTGGTCATGACACACATCCTTGAGTGGGGTTGCCGGGCACGGTGATCGAGAAGGCCGTCCCGGGTCCGGATCGTTTTTCGATCTGGACAATGCTTAGATACCATCGATCTAAACGGCGTCAAGATAATCTTGACGCCGTTAGGATGGATTTTTGAACAGGAACGGTTACAGTGTCCGAGATGACACAGCCCGCCCCCCAAGCCTCGACCTCCGAAGCCCGCCCCTACCACCATGGCGACCTCAGCCGCGCCCTGGTCGAGGCCGCCCGCCGCATCCTGGAAAAGGACGGCCCGGCCGCCCTTTCGCTGCGGGCCGTGGCGCGCGAGGCCGGGGTCAGCCCGGCCGCGCCCTATCACCATTTCAAGGACAAGGGCGAACTGCTGGAGGCCGTCGCCCATGAAGGCTGGACGGCCCTGGACGCCGCCCTCTCCGAAGCTCGCGCCAAGGCCGCCGACAGCAAGGAGCGGATGACCAGCCTGGGCGTCGGCTATGTCTGCTTCGCCCGCGATAACCCCGCTCTCTACCGCGTGATGTACGATTGCTCGCGCGACAAGGACGCCCTGCCCGACCAGATGAAGGAAGAGGGCGCCTACTGCCAGGTGCGCAACACCATCGACGAGCGCAGCGGCGGCACGGTCTCGCCGCTGGACCTGGAGCTGGCGACCATCGCCGCCTGGTGCGCCGGCCATGGCCTGGCCGAAATGATCGGCTTCAAGCAGTTCGACCCGCTGAAGGAGGCCCTGGGCGGCGAGGAAGCCTTCCTGCGCGCCGTGTTCGAACACCTGGGCATGTTCGCCAAGCTCGATCAGGCCTAGGCCCGCTTGCGCTTCGCCACCCGCTTCGCGCCCTCCCCCACCGGCCATCTGCATCGCGGCCACGCCTTCTCGGCCCTGACCGCCTTCGACGCCGCGCGGGTCGCCGGTGGCAGGTTTGTGCTGCGGATCGAGGACATCGACGCCACCCGCAGCCGACCGGAGTACGAGGCCGCGATCCTGCAAGACCTGGCCTGGCTGGGCTTGGCGTGGGAGCAGCCGGTCCGCCGTCAGTCCGAGCACCTGGCCGACTACCACCGGGCCATCGAGACCTTGCGCGACAAGGGCCTGGTCTATCGTTGCTTCCGCACCCGCAAGGAACTGGACATCGGCCGCGCGCCGCATGAGCCGGCCGTGGCCTTCACCGGCGCCCCGCTGCCACCAAACGAGGAAGCCGCGCGGCTGGAGCGCGGCGAGGCTTTCGCCTGGCGGCTGTCGCTGGACGCGGCCCGCGCGGCGCTGGGCGGCTTCGCGGCTCTGAGTTTTGTCGAGGAAGGCGCGGGGCCCGACGGCGAGACCGGTCTGATCTCGGCCCGCCCGGAATTGGCGGGCGACATCGTCCTGGCCCGCAAAGACGTCGGGGTCGCCTATCACCTGGCCGTGGCGCTGGACGACGCCCTGCAAGGGGTCACCCATGTGATCCGCGGGCAGGACCTGTTCGAGGCCGCCCACACCCAGCGCCTGTTGCAGGCGCTGTTGGACCTGCCGACCCCGACCTATCGCCACCACCGCCTGCTGACCGGCCCCGACGGCAAGCGCTACGCCAAGCGCGACAAGGCCCAGACACTGCGGGAGCTGCGCGCGTCGGGGATGACGCCGGCGCGACTGCGGGCCGAGATGGGCCTCTAGCCGCCGCCCTGCTCCACCAACTTCCCCATCGCTTTCAGATAGGCGCCGAACGCTGCTCGTCCCGTGTCGGTCAGGCGGACCCGGGTCAGCGGCTTGCGGCCGACGAAGCTCTTGTCGATGGCCACGTAACCCGCATCCTCCAGCTTGCGCAGGTGGACCGACAGATTGCCCTGCGTCACCTCCAGCAGGTCCTTCAGCTCGGTGAAATCCGCCACCTCGGCGCTGGCCAGATAGGCGACGATCCCCAGCCGCACCCGGCCGTGGATGACGTCGTCCAATCCGCTGATGTCGAACTTGCCGGTCACGATCGTCTCAGGCCGCCGAAGCCCGCAGGGCCTGGCGCATCATCCCGAAGCCAGGGACCGCCATCAGCAGGAAGAGGCTGAGGGTGGCGATCAGCAGATAGAAGCTCGCATGGTCGACCAGCAGGCCCAGCGCCACGCCCGAGACTAGCCAACCGGCGGCCACCAGCGCCATCCATAGGCGCTTGCGCAGCATGAAGATCACGTACCAGACCGCGCCCTGCAGCACGAAGACCACGGCGGGGTGGAACAGCCAGTAGCGGAAGTCGTGGTTGCGGGCCGCGGCGCTGGCGAAGACGATCACCAGGGCCAGGTTGGCAAGCCCCGCCCCGGCGAAGGCGGAGTTGACCGCCCGGTTGGTGACCCCCACCGCCGGGCGTTTGCGGTCGAGGATGATCACGATCGTCATCAGCACCAGGAAGATCAGGGTCGGGGCCCAGGCCATGACGATGTTGGCCGTCGGCGACAGATGGATCAGGCCCCGCTCCTGGACGTAGTAGCTCAGGCACTGGATCCCGTAGAGCAGACCGGCCGAGCCGTAGAGCGCGCTACCGGCCGCGCCCATGCCGCCGCCCGCGCCGCCCTCGGCGATGGTGCGCAGGAACGCCAGGTCATCCTGGACCGACTTGATCTTGTCGTTCATGGGCAAGGCCCCCTTCAGCGCCGCATCATGGCCGTTCACAGGATTCGTCCCAACAGCGGCATGCGGCGCAGCGCCATCGTGATCAGCCAGCTGAGGGCGACCGCCCCGCCGAACGCCACCGCGCCCTTGGCCAGACCGCCCCAGGCCTGCGGCAGCATCAGCCAGCCCAGCCAGGCGGTGAAGACATAATGGGTCAGGTACATGCCATAGGCGTTGGCCTGCAGGCTGCGTCCGACCGAACCTGTCCGGCGGACAAAGCGCAGGAAGACCGCCAGAACCGCGAACGACAGGGTCGCGCAAGCCAGAACGAAGGCCAGGCCGCCGACCACGTCCAGCAGCGGCTTGGGCGGCGGGTTGGGTGAGAAGGCGACGATGAAGACGGCGACAGCCGCGATCACCGCCGGGACGGGCAGGATCTGCCAAGCCCACCAGCGCCGAGCCAACGCGCCTTGCGGATCCGTCAGCCCCTGGCCCACGCCCGCCGCGCCGAACGCCACGCCCGCCAGGAAGTAGACGAGGTAGTGGCCGATGCGGCCGGTCTGGACCAGGAACGGCCCCTCCATCGTCCAGTGGCCGAAGGGCAGGACCATGTTCAGCGGCACATAGGCCACGACGCTGGCCGCCGTCAGGGCCAGGAAGGCGCGGAGCGGCCGCCGGGCGGCCCCTTGCGTCCAACATCCCAGCGCCGGGATCAGTCGGGGAAACAGGCTGTCCAGCGCCGCGGCGATCGCCCCGAAGGCCAGCAGCACCCACAGGAACCAGGCCGGGCCGCTGGGCCAGAACGGCAGGCTGGTCCAGGCTTGCGCATAGGCGGCCAGGGACGGCGCGCCGCCCGACTGCAGCCAGGCCGGAGCATAGGCGAGCGGCGCCAGCAGCCCCGCCCCGATCACGAACGGAACGCCCAGGCGCAGCGCCCGGCCCTTCAGGAACCCGCCCGCGCCCCTGGCTTTCAGGCTCTCGGCGACGAACAGGCCCGAGACCAGGAACATCAGCGACATGAAGAACATGTCGTTGACCAGGGTCAGCAGGCCAAAGCCGCCGAACTTCTGCGGATCCACTACCGGGAAGGCCGTCCACAGGATCGGCGGGGCCGCGAAGGCTTTCGGGGGCGGCGCGTACGGATGATAGGTCAGCACCGCGTGGTGGGCGATCACCAGCAGGGTCAGGAAGGCGCGCAGGGCGCCGACCGGCGCGTTGCGCGCCGAGGTGTCCGAAGCAGCGGACGTTTCGAGCGGTTTGAGAGGCGCGTGCATGGCCAGGGCTCCATTTCGATGATCGCACCATGGATGAACTTGTTTGTTTTGTAAACTTGTTGACGAACGGCGGTCTTGAACAGGTCCTTACGCGGCGCGGATCGGCCGGAGCGGCGATCGGCGCGACTTTGATGATGGCCCAGGCCGCGCTATCGATTGCGCGCACCTCGGGGGGAAACCATGACGCACGGGCTCGTTCGAACCTTTGGGGTCGTCGCGGCGGCGATTCTGATGACACTCCCCGCCTCGGCGGGCGCTCAACCAGCCAGCACACGCCAGTTGGAGGCGCTGTCGGCGCGACCGGCCAACCGCGCGGTCCAGGCCGATCTGTTGTCGATCCTCAAACCTGTCGACCGGATCGATTCCGGCATGTTCCGCATGCTGCATGGCGTCGGCCTGACGACCCAGTCCCACGGCACCCGGTTTCACGGCGTTTGCGAAAGGGACAGTATGACCCTGTGGTACGCCCCCGCCGAAGAGGTCTCCGAAGGCAGGGCCGAGGACCAGCCAGTCAAGCCCTACAGCCTCCAGAGCCATCCGACCTTCCTGTTCCTGTCGCCGCCGGGCCCCGACGGTTTCATCCTGGCGGACGCCCCGATGGTGTGGAGCGCCAAATGCCGGGCGGCGGACAAGCGCGAAGACGGCTGGTTCTCGGCCGACGACGAATTTTCCGCCGTTCAAGGCGCGCTGGTTCTCGACCTGGCCCTCCGGGAAGTCCAGGCGGACCGTCTGAAGCCGGCGCCCTGTCCCGACTTGCTCGACCGAAGCCAAACCTGCGCGCAGGCTATTCTCGCCGTCGGAGACCTCTCCAGGATCGGCAGCATCGAGCCTTGTCCGGCGACGGAGGGCTCGCTCTGCTATGTCATAGATCTGGCTGGCTCGACCAAGCTGACCATCGTTGGGCGAGGTGATCGCCAGTCCGCTCTGCCATCCGCGATCCAATCCATCGCCATCGAGCAGTACATCATCGTCACTTAGCACCCCCGATCGGCCTCTTGCTCCCTCCCCGTCGCCATGCTCACTGCGAACGTTCAGCACCGTGGGATTCACATGCGCAAGATGATCTGGGGCGCGGCCCTTTCCGGCGTTTTCGCCGCCCTCGCCCTGGCGACCAGCGTCCACGCCGCCGCGCCGAAGTTCACGCCCGGGCCCTGCGCCGGCGACTATTCGGGTGTCGCCAACACGATCCAATGCGGGATCCTGACCGTCGACGAGACCCGGGGCGGTCCGAGCACGCGGCGCGTCGCCCTGCCGGTGACCATCGTCAAGGCCAGCGCGCCCAAGCCCGGCGCGGTTCCGGTGATCTTCCTGCACGGCGGCCCGGGTGGCGGCGTGGTCGAGAACCTGGGCCGCACCCTGCGCGGCGCGGCCGGCCGCGAACTGATCGCCGTCGACCAGGACTGGATCTATTTCGACCAGCGCGGCGGCGGGGTGGCCTCGCCGATCCTCGACTGCGGCGCGGTGGCCCTCAACGACGCCGGCCCGCTGAACGACGCGGCCGCCCAACAATTGATCGCCTGCGCCCAACGCCTGAAGGACTCCGGCGTCGACCTGTCGCGCTACAACGCCGAAGAGGTGGTCAAGGACATCCAGGACCTGCGCCAGACCCTGGGCCTCAAGCAGGTGGACCTGATGGGCGTCTCCTACGGCACCCGCATCGCCCTCGCCGTGGTCAAGCACGCGCCCCAGGGCGTGCGCGCCGTGGTCCTGGACTCGCCGTGGACGCCGGAGGCCAAGTGGGCCGAGGGCGGACCGGAGATGGTGTCGGACGCCGTCAACGAGATCTTCAAGCGCTGCGCCGCCGACGCCGCCTGCCACGCCAAGTACCCGCATCCGCGCGCCGACCTGGACGCCTTCGCCGACAAGCTGCTGAGCGGTCCGCAGACGATCAACGGCAAGACCTACGCCGCCGACGACCTGGGCGGCTTCCTGATGGACGCGGCCTATAGCGGTCCCGACGCCCGCGCCCTGCCCGCCACCGTCGCCAAGTTCGCGGCCGGTGACCTGAGCCGGCTGGACGACCAGATGGCCGACCGCAGCGGCTATAACGAAGCCCAGCACCTGACCCACCTGTGCAAGGAGGAGTTCCCGTTCGAGAGCGAGGCGGCGATGCGCAAGGGCGCCCAGCGCGATCCGGTCACCCGTCTGATGGCCAATTCGTTCGGTCGCTATTTCACGGTCTGCAAGGCCTATGACGTCGGCGCGCCCGACCCGGTCGAGGCCCAGCCGGTCAGCAGCGCCCTGCCCACCCTGTTCCTGGCCGCCGAGATCGATCCCGGCTGCCCTGCGGACGTGGCCAAGGCGGCGGTCGGCCGGTTCTCCAAGGGCCAGCTGACCATCATCCCCAACACCACCCACGGCGTGTTCCGCGGCAGCACCTGCGCCCGCAAGATGATCCGCGCCTTCCTGGCCGACCCGACGGCGAAGATCGACGAGAGCTGCCTGCACCCCGAGCACGACAAGTTCGTGTTTGATCTGGACTGACAGGCCCAGGACTGGGGACACACGCATGCGCGTGTCCCCGGCCGCATCCCGCACCACGAGGACTATCGATGACAACCACCAGGATCGCCCGTCGCACCCTGCTCGGCGCCGCCGGCCTGCTGGCGGCCAGCCCGCTCCCCGTCCTGGCGGCCGGCGCCAAGCCCCGGGTGGTGATCCAGACCGACCATGGCGCGATCGTCGTGGAGCTGGAGGACCAGAAGGCCCCGATCACCAGCGCCAACTTCCTGCGCTATGTCGACGCCCACAAATACGACGGCGGGACCTTCTACCGCGCCTCCAAGACCAAGGGCGTCAAGGGCGCCGGCTCGATCCAGGGCGGCCCGCCCGTCCGGGCCCGGCGGTTCGCCCCGATCGCCCACGAGAGCACCCGCATGACCGGGATCAAGCACAGGGCCGGGACCATCTCGATGGCGCGCAACGCCCCGGGCTCGGCCACCTGCGACTTCTTCATCTGCGCCAGCCCCATGCCCTATCTGGACGCCCACCCGGGCGCGCCCGGCGACAACCAAGGCTTCGCGGCGTTCGGCCAAGTCGTCCAGGGCCTGGACATCGTCCGGAAGATTCTCGCCCTGCCGGCCAACGGCCCCGCGCCCTATCCGCAGATGAAGGGTCAGATGCTGGAGCCGAAGGTGGCGATCACCAGCATGAAGCGGGCGGTCTGAGGTCGCCTACTCTTCCACCACCCAGTACCGATACCCGTAGGCCGGCGTGAACCCCAGGCCGCTGTAGAGCGCGATGGCCGGGGCGTTGTCGGCCTCGACCTGCAGATAGGCCTGTCGCGCGCCCAGGGCCCGCGCCTCCGCCAGCAGCGCGCCCAGGATCCGCCGCGCCAGGCCCTTGCGGCGATGGTCCGGCAGGGTGCGCATGCCGAAGATTCCCGCCCAGTCGCCGTCGACGGCGCTGGCGCCCAGGGCCGCGACCTCGCCGTTGAGGTCCAGGCGGGCGAAGCGGGCCGGCGCCGGGATGCGGGCCAGGGCGTCCAGGCGCTCGCGGGCGTCGGCCAGGTTGCCGGCCGCGCTGGCCGCCAGCACCGCCTCGAAGGCCGGGTCAGGCACGTCCGACAGGGTGACGGCGGGATCATCCGGGCCAGCGACGACCTCCCCGACCATCACCAGCGTGCCGTGGGTCGGGTAATAGCCCCGCGCGCGCAGGTGTTCGGACAGGTTGCCGGGGACCACCGCCCCGTCGGCCAGCTTGAAACAGGCCGGCAGGCCATGCTCGGCGTAGAAGGCTTCGGTCGCGGCGATGGCTTCGTCGACCGGCAGGCCGGGCTCGCCCAGCGGCCAACAGGCGTTGATGCGCCGCGACCAGCCGTCCGAGGCGTTGAGCCGCCAGCCGCCCAGCGCCCCGCTCTGACGCGCCGGCCAGGCGCGATCGGCGACGATTTCCAGCTGTCGAGGATCGAGGGTCATCGATTCTTCAATAGCAGACAGGCGCCGGTTCGTCGGAACCGGCGCCTGTCAAAATTCGCATATCAGGCGAAAAACGCCCAAAATCGAAGCCTAGAGCGGTTTCAGATTGTTCGCCGCGATCTTGCCGCGCTCTTCGGCGGTGTCGAAGCTGACCTTCTGGCCTTCGTCGAGGCTACGCAGCCCCGCGCGTTCGACGGCGCTGATGTGGACGAACACGTCCTTGCCGCCGTCATCGGGTTGGATGAAGCCGAAACCCTTGGTCCCGTTGAACCATTTCACCACGCCGGTCGCCATGTCGCGTCTCTCCTGGCCCAAGGCCGATCCAATGCCCGGACAAAGCGGGCGGGTAACAATCTCAGTTGTCCGGGGCAGGCCCAAATCCAGGATTGCACGGCACAGTGGACACGCACCCGTTGAGGGGTCAATTCAAAAAACAGCGGTATGCTTAAGCGTGCGCCGGGCTTCAGTGCTCGCTCAACAGGGCTTCGACCAGGCCGCGCGCCTCCTTGCTGGACCAGTCGGCGTCGCCGGCCAGGCGGGCGCGCTCACGGCCCTGCTTGTCGTAGATCACCGTGGTCGGATAGCCGGCGGCGCGCGGCTCCAGCTCGAACGAGATCTTGTAGCCCGGGTCGCGATAGGACTGGAGCGGCGGGTTGGCGGCCATCTCGGCCTGGATCAGGTTGAGATCGCTGTCGCGGTCGACGCTGATCGGCAGCACCTTCACCGGCTGGGTCGCGTAGAGCGCCTGCAGCTTGGCCAGGGTCGGCATCTCGCGCTTGCAGGGCGCGCACCAGGTGGCCCAGAGATTCATCACCACCACCTGGCCCTTGAACTCGGCCAGGGTGTGGGGCTTGCCGTCCATATCGGTGAACACCGTGGCCGGCGCGGCGCGGGGCACGGGCGGCACTTCCAGCTTCTCTATGGACGCTTTCTTGAAATCCTTGAGGTCGGCGGCGCTTGCGGGTTTGAACGAAGCCGAGGCGATGACGTATAGAACCGCCGCGACGCCGATCAGCAGAACGGCGCCGATGATCCACTTCAGCGGGCCGAGCTTGCGCGCGGCTTCTTCCCTGTCCGACTGGAATTCGTTCATATGACCGACAACGCCTCCGATAAGCCCCAGACCGCGACGGGCGGACAGGGCCAAGCCATGTGGGGCGGCAGGTTCTCGGCCAAGCCGGCGGAGCTGATGCAGGCGATCAATGTCAGCATCGGCTTCGACAAGCGCCTGTGGTCGCAGGACTTGGCGGGCTCCCGCGCCCATGCGCGGATGTTGATCAGCCAAGGCGTGATTGCAAGGGAGGACGGCGAGGAAATCCTCAACGGCCTGGACGCCATCGAGGGCGAAATCCTCGCCGGGGCCTTCCCGTTCCGCGACGAGTACGAAGATATCCACATGAACATCGAGGCGCGGCTGCGCGAGCTGATCGGCCCGGTGGCCGGCCGCCTGCACACCGCCCGCTCGCGCAACGACCAGGTGGCGGTCGACTTCCGCCTGTGGGTGCGCGAGGCCTGCGAGCGTTCTGCCGGCCAGCTTGAAGCCCTCCAGCGCGCCCTGGTCGCCCAAGCGGAGCAATACGCCGACGCCCTGATGCCGGGCTTCACCCACCTGCAACCGGCCCAGCCGGTGACCTTCGGCCACCACCTGATGGCCTATGTCGAGATGTTCGGCCGCGACGCGTCGCGCTTCAAGGACGCCCGCGCCCGGATGAACGAGTGCCCGCTGGGCGCCGCGGCCCTGGCCGGCTCGCCCTTCCCCATCGACCGCCACGCCACCGCCGCCTCGCTGGGCTTCGACCGCCCGACCGCCAACTCCCTGGACAGCGTCTCGGCCCGCGACTTCGCCCTGGAAGCCCTGTCGGCCGCCTCGATCACCGCCACGCACCTGTCGCGCCTGGCCGAGGAGATCGTGCTGTGGACGACGCCGATGTTCGGCTTCATCAAGCTGACCGACGCCTTCACGACCGGCAGCTCGATCATGCCCCAGAAGAAGAACCCCGACGCGGCCGAGCTGATCCGCGCCAAGGTCGGCCGGATCCTGGGTTCGCTCACCACCCTGACCGTGGTGATGAAGGGCCTGCCGCTGGCCTATTCCAAGGACATGCAGGAGGACAAGGTCCCGACCTTCGAGGCCTTCGACGCCCTGGAGCTGAGCCTGCTGGCCATGGCCGGCATGGTCGCGGACCTGACGCCCAACACCGAGAAGATGGCCGCCGCCGCCGGCGCGGGCTTCTCGACCGCCACCGACCTGGCCGATTGGCTGGTGCGCGAACTGAACATGCCTTTCCGCGACGCGCACCACGTGACAGGCTCGGCCGTGAAGGCGGCCGAGACCAAGGGCGTCGATCTGGCGGACTTGTCGCTCGGCGAATTCCAGGCCATCGAGCCTCGGATCACCGACGCGGTCTATGCCGTGCTCACCCCGGCCGCCTCGGCGGCCAGCCGCATCAGCTACGGCGGGACCGCCCCCGCCCAGGTTCGCGCCCAGGTCGCGCGTTGGAAGGAACTGCTCGGATGATCCGTTCTCAAGTTCGAGGGGCCCTCACCCTCCTCACGATCGCCGCCCTGGCCCTGACGGCCGCCGCCTGCGGCAAGCAGGCCGAGCTGGAGCGTCCCGCCCCGCTGTGGAACGCCCAGAAGAAGGCCGCCTACGAGGCCGAGCGCCGCGCCGCTTCCAGCCAGGTCAACAAGCCTGCCCGCGCCAACGGGACCCAGGAAAATATCGACCCGGCGTCCAGCAACCGCACGACCCGCGCCGCGCCCCTCGGCGGCACCCAGACGGACCCGTTCGGCGGCCCGTCAGGCGCCGGTTTCCCCAGCTCGACCGGGAACTAGGCTTCTCCGCCCTGCGTGAAATCCTCGTCCTTCGACAGGCTCAGGATGAGGATTTCATTTCAAACGCCTCTGCAGTAGCCCTCATCCTGAGCTTGTCGCCAAGACAGCTTGGGGGACGAGGGCGGACCCGCCGACGCCGACGTGTCCAGAAAGACCCTGACGTGAACCATTTCGAATACGGCCCCGAAGGTCTCGCCTGCGAAGGCGTCCCCCTGGCGAAGATCGCCAGCGAGGTCGGCACGCCGGTCTATGTCTATTCCCGCGCCACCCTGGAGCGGCACTTCACGGTGTTCCGCGACGCCCTGGTCGCCGCCGGCGTCGTCGACCCGCTGATCGCCTACGCCGTGAAGGCCAATTCCAACGTCGCGGTGCTCAAGGTGCTGGGCAATCTGGGGGCCGGCGCCGACACGGTGTCCGAGGGCGAGGTCCGCCGCGCCCTGGCCGCCGGCATCCCCGGCGAGCGGATCGTGTTTTCAGGCGTGGGCAAGAAGCGCGGCGAGATCGCCTTCGCGCTTCAGGCCGGCGTCGCCGAGATCAATGTCGAGTCCGAGCCCGAGCTGAACCTGATCGCGGCCGTCGCCGCCGAGCTGGGCGTCAAGGCCAAGGTCGCCTTCCGGGTCAATCCCGACGTCGCGGCCGGCGGCCACGCCAAGATCGCCACCGGAAAGTCCGAGAACAAGTTCGGCGTGTCGTTCGCCGAGGCCGCGCGCCTCTACGCCAACGCCAGCAACAACGCCAACCTCGAACCGATCGGCGTGGCCTGCCACATCGGCAGCCAGATCACCGACCTGACCCCGATGCGCCAGGCCTTCAGCAAGATGCGCGGCCTGGTCGAGCAGCTGCTGGGCGAAGGCCTGCACGTCGAGCGCCTGGACCTGGGCGGCGGCCTGGGCGTGCCCTATTTCGACATGCCCGCCCCGCCCTCGCCCGCCGACTTCGCGGCGATGGTCGGTGAAGTCACCAAGGGCCTGCCGGTCAAGCTGGCCTTCGAGCCCGGCCGGGTGATCGCCGCCAACGCCGGGGTGCTGGTGAGCGAAGTGATCCACGTCCACGAGCGACCGGAGGGCAAGCGCTTCCTGGTCATCGACGCGGCCATGAACGACCTGATCCGCCCGGCCATGTACGACGCCTTCCACGACATCCGTCCGCTGATCCCGCGCGCTGGCGAAACCACCTACGACGTGGTCGGCCCGATCTGCGAGACCGGCGACACCTTCACCCGCGACCGCGCTTTGCCGCCGCTGGCGGCAGGCGACCTGGTGGCCTTCATGTCGGCCGGAGCCTATGGCGCGGCCATGGCCAGCGAGTACAACACCCGGCCGCTAGTGCCCGAGGTGCTGGTGGATGGGGATCGGTTCGCGGTGATCCGCGCGCGGCCGTCTTATGAGGAGATGCTGGCGCGGGATCTGACGCCGGAGTGGGTTTAGGCGGCTAGCACTTGCCCCCTACGGGTCGCTTCGCGACCGTCTTCCCCCATAAGGGGAAGAGCCTCTTGGCAGAAGCCGAGCCCGAAGGCTCCGCCCCCTATGGGGGCGGACAGACCGCGAAGCGGTCAGGTGGGGGCAAGTGAGTGAGCCACTGCCCCCCCCAAAGGACCTAGTCCAGCGCGCCGATATACGGCAGCCCGCGGCTCTTGCCCTCGTCGTCCAGGCCGTAACCGACCAGGTACCGCGCCGGCGCTTCCCAGGCCACGAAGTCGGGCTCGATGCGGGGCTTGTCCCAGGGCTTGCGGGCGAAGACGGCGGTCATGACTTCGCTGGCGCCGGCGTCCTTGACCAGGCGGGCGGCCTCGCCCAGCGACAGGCCGGTGTCCAGCACGTCGTCCAGCACCAGGGCGCGGCGGCCGATCAGCGGGCGTTGCAGGTCGGCGCGGACCTCGCAGCGGCCCGAGCTCTTGCGCTCGTCATGATACGAAGCCAGCCACAGGGCGTCGAAGCGGACGTCACGGCCAGCGCGCCACAGGGCGCGAGTCAGGTCGGCGGCGAACCACAGACCGCCGGTCAGCAGGCAGACGGCGACGGTGTCGTCGTCGACGCGCGGCGCGATGGCTTTCGCCAGGGCCTCGACCCGCTCGGCGATTTCTTCCTGAGAAATCAGGACTTCGGGGGCGCGGCGTTCGGTCATGTCAGGTTTTCTGGGTCAGTGATGGTCGGCCGGGGCCGGTTCGACCGATCCGGTCTCATGACCGGGGGGTTCCTGTCCAGCCCCTTGCGTTTCGTCGATCGCCGGTTCGCCGCCCGCCGCCTGCTCGGCCGGCTGCTCCTGCGTCCCACGCAGATCGGGCGCCGCGTGATCCGAGACCTTTTGCACCTTGGGCGCGGCGCCGGCCGCCTTGGCCGCGCCGGGTTCCAGGGCGAAGCCGATTTCCAGGGTGTTGGCGGTCTTGGGCGGGTCCAGCATGGTCACGGCGAAGTGCCGGGTCTGGCTGGGCGGAATCAGCGGATCGGCGGCGGCGGCCAGCTTGCCCGACACCCGCTTGCCGGTCTCGTTCAGCAGCGCCACCCGCAGCGGCGGCGCGGCGACCGCATGGTCGGTGATGTTGCGCAGCACGCCGGTGATGATGATGGCGGCGTGGCCGTCCTGCATCATCGGCTCGGCCTTCAGGTCCTCGACCACCAGGCCGACATTGTTCACGGGCATCCGGGCGAAGGCGTAGGCCCCGGCCGTGGTCGGCCACAGCTTGGCGACGTTCATGCGGAAGACGCCGGCGCCCACCAGCAGGACCACCATCACCGCGACCATGCCGCCCCAAATGATGCCGGTGGTCTTGGCTTCCTTCAGGCGGCGCTCGGCGTCGGCGCGGGCCCGGAAGACCTTGGGCAGTTCCTCGCCCGGCAGTTCGTTGACGGGGGTTTCGGGATCGTCGGCGGCGTTGGCCCCACCGCCGTCGAGCGCGGTCAGGTTCGGTTCGGCCGCCAGATCGGCCGCCGAGGGCTCGTCGAAGAGGTCCAGGGCGTCTTCATTGCGGGCCGTCCAGCGGTTCCCACAGGCCGCGCAACGCACGACACGACCAGCCGCGCCAACCTTTGAGTCATCGACGAAATAGCGGCTGGCGCACTCTGGACAGGTCAGTATCATGGCCGCGAATCGGACGCTCCCCGCTCCTACACACGAGGTCGCCGATTTTGCCAGCCATGTCCACACGACCCAGCGACACACCCTTGCGCATCGATGAAGAGCCGGACGATGACTCCGTCCCCGTCGTTCGCTTCGAAGGTGTCTCGATGCGGTATGGACGAGGGCCGGAAACGCTAAGCGACCTCACCTTCTCCTTATACCCAGGGTCTTTCCATTTCCTCACCGGCCCGTCGGGCGCGGGAAAGAGTTCGCTGCTCAAGCTGATCTACCTGGCCCATCGTGCGTCACGAGGCCGCGTCCAGCTTTTCGGCCGCGACATCAGCCTGACCCGCCCCGAGGACCTGCCGTTCGTGCGCCGCCGGATCGGGGTGGTGTTCCAGGACTTCCGCCTGCTGGACCACCTGTCGGTGTTCGACAACGCCGCCCTGCCGCTGAGGATCGCCGGCCGCAAGCCCAATAGCTATCGCGACGACGTGGCCGAGCTGCTGCAATGGGTGGGCCTGGGCGACCGCATGCACGCCCTGCCCGCCACGCTGTCGGGCGGCGAGAAGCAGCGCCTGGCCATCGCCCGCGCCGTGGTCGACCGCCCCGACGTGCTGCTGGCCGACGAGCCGACCGGCAATGTCGATCCGGCCATGTCGCTGCGCTTGCTACGGTTGTTCGTCGAGCTCAACCGCCTGGGCACCACGGTGCTGATCGCCACCCACGACGAGGACCTGGTCGCCCGCGCCAACCGTCCCACCCTGCATCTGGAGAACGGGCGGTTGGTCCAGTTCGAGGACGCCGAGCCGGACGACCAGGAATACGACGACAGCTACGGGGAGGACGACGCATGAGCGACGCCTTCTCCGTCGCCCGCTGGAAGCCCGGCAAGCTGCTGCCGCCGCGCGACGCCCGCGACGGCTCTCTGCTGTTCGTGGTCGCGGTGCTTTGCTTCCTGGCCTGCCTGACGGCCCTGGCGGCCATCGCCTCGACCCGGGCGGCCACCGGCTGGACCTCTCAGCTGACGGGTTCGGCGACGGTCGTCGTGCGGCCGCGCAGCAGCGAGACGCCCGACAGCGCCGCGGCCCGCGCCGCCGAGACCCTGTCCGGGGTCAAGGGTGTCAGCGAGGCCCGCGCCCTGCCCAAGGACAAGGCCGAGGCCCTGCTCGAACCGTGGATCGGCCGCGAAGCCCTGATCGCCGACCTGCCCGTGCCGCGGCTGGTGACCCTGGACCTCGACCCCAAGGCCCCCGCCACCGCCGCCACCCTGACCAAGGCCCTCAAGGACGCCAATGTCGACGCCGTGGTCGACGATCACAGCCGCTGGATCGCCGATATCGAGCGCGCCGCGCGCCTGGCCGGTTGGGCGGCGATCGGCGTGTTCGGCCTGATCGCCACCGCGGCGGCCGCCGTCATCGTCTTCGCCACCCGCGCCGCCCTGACCGCCCGCCACGACGTGGTCGAGGTGTTGCACCTGTCTGGCGCCGAGGACGGCTTCATCGCCAACCTGTTCCAGAACCGTTTCGCGGGCATGGCTTTCCTCGCCGGCTTGCTGGGAGGCGCGGGTGCGGCCATGATCGGGGCGGCGGCGCGGCTCGTGGGGGGCGGCCAAGGACTGACGCCAGTCCTGCCGCTGGCCTGGATCGATCTGCTGGCGCCCCTGCCCTGCCCGTTGGTGGCGGCGCTCGTGGCCGGGATCGCGGCCCGCGCCGCTTCCCTGCGCCTGTTGAGAGGCATGCCGTGAAGAGCATCGCAGCCCTGCTGATCGTGGTCATGGTCTGGTTCGTCGGCCTGTTGGCCTTCACCAGTCGCGTGGATCAATCGACGCCGCCCGCCGAGCCGCCGGTGTCGGACGGGGTGGTCGTGCTGACCGGCGCCTCCAATGTGCGGCTGGAGGCGGCGACCAAGCTGCTGGAAGCCGGCAAGGGCAAGCGCCTGCTGATTTCCGGTGTCAATCGTGAGGCCTCGCGCGAGGATGTGCTGGGCGTGACCAAGGCCGTGCGGCCGATCTACGAATGCTGCGTCGACCTGGGCTACAGCGCCGCCGACACCATCGGCAACGCCAGCGAGACCGCCGAATGGGCCAAGGCCAAGGGCTATGAAAGCCTGATCGTCGTCACCGCCGACTACCACATGCCGCGCTCGATGCTGGAACTTCATGCGACCATGCCGGGCGTCACCCTGCATCCCTATCCGGTCGTCACCGAAAGCCTGAACGCCCACCGGTGGTGGAAGGGCGGCACGAGCAGCCGGCGGATGACCGTGGAATATTGCAAGTACCTGGCGATCCTGGGCCGTGAGGCGTTCCTCAAGCTGGGTCCCAAGGAAAAGGCCGGCGCCCCGGCGAAGGAAGCGTCTTGATCTATCTGCGTTCGTTCCTGTTCCAGCTGTTCTTCTGGCTGTGGTCGGTGTTCACGGCGGTCGCCATGGCCTTGACCTTCCCCTTGCCGCGCCGGTTCAACACCTGGTCGCTGTCGACCTGGTCCAAGGGCCTGATCTGGGGCCTGCGCTGGCTGGCCGACATCAAGGTCGAGGTGCGCGGCGAACAGTTCCGGCCGACCGGCCCGGCCCTCGTCGCGCCCAAGCACCAGTCGATGTTCGACGTCTTCAGCCAGTTCGCCCTGCTGCCCGACGCCTGCTTCGTGATGAAGAAGGAGCTTTTGATGGTGCCGCTGTTCGGCTGGCACGGTCAGAAGGCCGGGATGATCGTCGTCGACCGCGCGGGACATTCGACGGCGCTGAAGAAGCTGGTGCGCGACGCGGTTGGCCGCATGAAGGAGACTCGCCAGGTGGTGATCTTCCCGGAAGGCACGCGCGGCGCCGTGGGCGTTCCCGGCGACTACAAGCCCGGCATCGCGGCCCTCTATCGCGAACTGAACCTGCCGGTCACGCCCCTGGCCCTGAACTGCGGCGTCCACTGGCCGCGCGGCAAGTTCCTGATGCCGCCCGGCACGATCGTCTTCGAATACCTGCCCCCGATCCCCGCCGGCCTCAAGCGCGGCGAGTTCATGCGCGAACTGCAGACCCGGATCGACACGGCGACCAAGGCGCTCGAGGACGAGGGGCTATAAGCTAAGCCTCGACCCGCGCCTTCCCGAAGAACCTCATCAGCCAATCGTTGGCCACGAGGTCGAGCACCAGGTGCACCCGGTCGGCCGTCCCGCGATTGGCCACGGCGTGCGGGTCGTTCAGGCGCAGGTACCAGGCCTGGCCCTCCCGCATCTCGACCCGTCGGTGATTGAGCAGGAACTCGACGTCCGGATTGGTGGTCACTGGGATGTGGATCCGCGCCGTGCCGTCCTCGACGCCCAGATCGACGTCGGCGTGCTCCTTGATGATGGAGCCCGGCGTCAGCCGCATCAGCCGCACGCTGCGCACCTCGCAGGCGAAGGCGGCGATGACCTCTTGAAAATAGCCGCATCCCGCCAGGAACGGCGTGTCGACGAAGTCCGTGGCCGTCGGGTCCGAATAGATCATCCGGATCGGGTGGGTTTCGCCCGCCGCGCAGCGCAGGGGAATCACGCTCCAATCGCCCTCGTAGTTCTGCTGCACGAAGTGGGCGGTCCAGGGCGTGGCGGACAGGGCGTCCAGATCGCGTCGCAACAGGACCGGATCGAAGCTGAGCGGCAGTTGCAATCTGTCCGGGAAGGCCATCCCTTGACGCTATCGAGCCGCGAACGGCCTCACAAGCCCCGATTGGAGACGCCGATGCTGGCCAGCCCGAAGGCGCAAATCCCCGTCGACCAAGCGTTCGCCACCTTTCAGACCTTGGTCCTGGCCGACATCGCCCTGCAAGACGCGCTGGGCGATATCCAGGACGACCGCGCCTTCGCCGTGCGGGCCGCCGAGGTCGCGCAAGCCCATGGGATCGCGCTGGACGTCGAGGACTTCAGGACCCGACCGCACCTGTTCGCCGCCGTGCCCGTGGTGATCGAGGGGCAAGCGCCCCTGCCCGGCTGGCTGCCCGCCGAGGTGACGACGGTCGATGGTCGGCCGGTCGTCACCTGGCTGCGATTCGGCCGCCAGCGGCTGACCGAGTCGTTCTACGACGACTCCCTGACCTGCATGCGCCGCCAGCCATTCAACCGCCTACTGAGCTTCCGCGCGCCCCTGGCCGACCTCGAAGCCTGGGCGGCCAGCCTGCCCGCCCTCGAACCCCAGGGCCTGATCTTTCACATGTCGCGCTGCGGTTCGACCCTGGCGGCCCAGATGCTGGCGGCGCCGCAGGCCCATGTTGTGGTGTCCGAGGCCGCGCCGCTCAACGCCATCGTGCGGTTGGAGGGCGTGGACGAGACCACCAAGATCGCTCTGCTGCGGGCCATGGCCGCCATCCTGGGCCAGGCCCGCAATCCCGGCGAGGAGCGCTGCTTCTTCAAGCTGGACTGCTGGCACAGTCTGGCCCTGCCGCTGTTTCGGCGGGCCTTTCCCGACACGCCCTGGGTGTTCCTCTATCGTGACCCGGTCGAGGTGATGGTCTCGCACGTGCGGCGGCGCGGCATGCAGATGGTCCCCAGCCTGGTGCCGCCCCAGACCTTTGGCATCGACCTGCCGGACGGCGTGCCCAACGAGGACTATTGCGCGCGCGTCCTGGCCGCCGTCTGTGAGGGCGCGCTGGCCCATTACGCCGTCGGCGGCGGGCGATTGGTCGACTACCGCCAGATGCCCGAGGCGCTGCTGACGACCCTCCTGCCGCATTTCGGCGTGGAGGCGTCGGACGCCGAGGTCACGGCCATGCGCGCGGCCACGGTCCGCGACGCCAAGATCCCCGAACAGGCCTTCACGCCGGACGGTGAGGCCAAGCAGCAGGCGGCGACGGCGGCGGTGCGGGAGATCTGCGAGCGCCGCTTGGCGACGGTCTATCGCGACCTGGAGGCGCTGCGGGCGGCCGAGGCCTAGCCAACCGCCTCCCGCGCCTCGACCATCTTCAGCAAGGTTTCCATCGCGTGATCGCGCACCCCGTCCTCGCGCAGGTGCAGAATCAGGTCGCGCAGATAGTCGATGTTGCGACCCGACAGCCCCGTCGCGCCGGCGATCAGGTCGGCCTGTTGCTCCAGGCTCAGGGATCCGGCCCACTGGCCGTGCTTCATGTCCGACAGGAAGACCAGGGACGACACTTTTCCATTTCCGTCGATCTTCAGGTCGGACCAGGCCTCGAAATAGGTCTCGGTCGGCTGCTCGCGTTCACGCAGATAGGCATAGACCTCGGGCCACTCCGCGCCGGCCACCCGGTAGGCCACGCCGCGCACCGCGCCGCCCGGCGCCAGGCCCAGCACCAGGCCCGGCCGCTCATAAGTGCCCCGGTGATGGACCGAATAGATGCAGAAGGCGCGCCGCCGCCCATGGAGCACGGCCGTTCTTCGCTCTATGAACGGGAACCCGGGCCGCCACATGAGCGATCCATATCCAAACACCCAGCGGTCTTCGCTGCCTGATACGCTCATCTCTGTTCCCGACCGGAGCCGCCCATTCCATGACCCATAACGCCGCCGCACCGTCCCGCAAGCCCCGGCGTCGTGGTCTGTTCGCGCCTTTTGTCCTTATGCTCGTTGTCGCCATCGGTTGGAGCATCGGCTGGCTGTGGTTGCGCGGCCAGACCGAGCAGCGGATGGACGCCACCGCCCTGTCGCTGAAGTCGCGCGGCTACGACCTGTCGTGGGAAAGCCGGACCTTCAGCGGCTATCCGTTCCGTATGGACGTCCGGCTGGTCAACGCCCGGGTCGCCGAGCCGTCGGGCTGGGCGCTGCGGGCGCCCGAACTCAGCGGCGAGGCCAATGCCTATGACATCGGCCACTGGGTGATCGTCGCCCCGGCCGGCGTGGTCATGACCCGCCCGATCAACGGCGACGTGTCGATCACCGGCCAAGCCCTGCGCGCCAGCTTCGCGGGCTTCGACAAATATCCGCCGCGCATCTCGGTCCAGGGGGCGAACCTGGTGTTCACGCCGATCGGCGGCGCCGCGCCCTTTCCGTTGCTGTCGACCCAGGCGCTCGAGTTGCACGTGGTTCCGGGTCCCGACGACCAGGGGGCCATCTTCTTCAAGGCCAGCGGCGCCAAGGCCCGCTTCCCCGGCCTGCTGGGCCGCATCGCCCAGGACCGCACCGTCGACCTGATGTGGGATTCGCGCATCAGCAAGATCAGCCAGTTGCACGGCTCCAACTGGGCCGACGCCGTGCGCGACTGGTCGGCGGCCGGCGGGGCCCTGACCGTGCAGCAGGGCAAGCTCAACGCCGGCGAGGCGATGATCGAGGCCAAGTCCGGCGCCCTGACCGTCGGCGACAACGGCCGCCTGCAGGGCGCGCTGGACGTCACCGTCCGCGAGATTCCGGAGTCCGGCCAGGCCCTGAGCAGTCCCGAAGCCGCCGCCGCGGCCGTCGCCCAGGCTCTGGGCAAGGACCCGACCCTGTCGGCCACCCTAAGCTTCGAGAATGGCCGCACGCGGCTGGGCCTGTTCGACACGGGGCCATCGCCGCGGGTTTACTAGCGCAGCTGACGCCCCCTCCGTCACGCCGCTTCGCGACGCGCCACCTCCCCCGCCTTGCGGGTGAGGAGGAAGTCACGCCTATGTTCTCCTCACCCGTGAAACGGGGGAGGTGGCGCGATGCGAATACGCATCGTGACGGAGGGGGCGTCCGCCAGCGATGCAGATCAGCCACGCAACTTTCTTCCCGCGACCGCGCCCTATTGCGCCCTCGGCGGCAAAGTCTATGGTCCGGCCTCCAATTTCGGGGATAGATCATGGGGAACGACGCAGGCGATGCGACGCCTTCGCTGGACGAGGTCCGATGGCGTATCGACGCCATCGACGGTGAGCTTCTGGCCCTGCTCGACGAGCGGGCTGGCTTGGCCCGCGCGGTGGCGGCGGCCAAGAAGGCGGCCGGCGACACCGGCTTTGGCCTGCGCCCCGGTCGCGAGGCCCTGATCGTTCGCAAGCTGCTCGGCGCGCCTCGCAAGGCCGCCACCGACGCCCTGGTGATCCGCATCTGGCGCGAGTTGATGTCCGACAGCCTGACCCGGCAGGGCCCCTATCACCTGACCGTCTGGGGCGGGCCCAATCCCGCCCGTGCCGTCGAGCTTACCCGCCTGCGGTTCGGCATGGCCCCGCCCATGAAGGTCGTTGCCGCCGAGAAGGACGCTCTGGCCGCCGCCAAGACCCCGTGGGGCGTCAGCGTCCTGGCCCTAGCGCCCGACAATGCCTGGTGGGGCCGGCTGCTGGCCGAGCCGAAGCTGAAGATTTTCGCCGCCCTGCCCTGCCTTGAGAGCTGGGGCCCGCAGGTGGCCTTCGCCGTGGCCGAGGTCGAGGTCGAGCCCACCGGTGGCGACCAGACCTTCTGGGTCACCGACAGCCCCAAGGGCGCGGGCGCCGTCATCGAGGCCCTCGCCGTCGACGGTGTGGCCGCCGAACTGGTCGCCGAGGCCGGCGGGCTGAAGCTGTTCTCGCTGCTGGGCTTCTACCAGGTCGGGGATGAGCGCCTGGCCCGCGCGCCGGGGCATCTGACGGGCGTCATCGGGGCTGCGCCCACCCCCTTCGACGTGTAAGAAGACCCGCTCCTCGCTACCCCGAGTTCTCAGATGACCGCTCCGACCACCGACCGCTTCGCCGCGCCGCGCCCCACGCCCAAGCCGGGCATCCTCGACATCGCCGCCTATGTCGGCGGCAAGTCGAAGATCGAGGGCGTCGCCCACCCGGTGAAGCTGTCGAGCAACGAGAACATCCTGGGCAGCAGCGACAAGGCCAAGGACGCCTATCGGGGCGCCGTCGACCGGATGCACATCTATCCCGACGGCAAGGGCTCGGCCCTGCGCGCCGCCATCGCCGCCCACTACAGGCTGGAAGTCGAGCGCATCACCCTGGGCGACGGCTCCGACGAGATCTTCGCCCTGCTGAACCAGGTGTATCTCGAGCCCGGCGACAACATCGTGCAGGGCGAGCACGGCTTCGCCGCCTACGCCATCGGCGCGCGCGCCTGCCAGGGCGAGGTCCGCTTCGCCAAGGAGCCGGGCCAGCGCGTCGATGTTGACGAGGTGGTCAAGTGCGTGGACGAGCGCACCCGCCTGGTGTTCATCGCCAACCCCGCCAACCCGACCGGCACCTGGCTGACAGGCGAGGAGATCCGCGCCCTACACGCGGCCCTGCCGCCGTCGGTGCTGCTGGTGCTGGACGGCGCCTATGCCGAGTTTTGCACCGATCCGCGCTTCGAGGACGGGCTGGACCTGGCCCGCACGGCCGAGAACGTCATCGTCACCCGCACCTTCTCCAAGATCCACGGCCTTGCCGCGCTGCGGGTGGGTTGGGGTTATGGGCCGGCCGGGATCATCGATCCGTTGGAGCGCATCCGCCCGCCGTTCAACACCTCGATCCCCGCCCAGGACGCGGCGATCGCCGCTTTGGCCGACGAGGACTTCCAGCAACGCTCGATCGCCCTGGTCGAGCAGTGGCGGCCATGGCTGACCCAGCAGATCGGCGGCCTGGGCCTGGAGGTCACGCCGTCGGCCGCCAACTTCGTGCTGGTCAATTTCCCGCCGGTGGCCGGCAAGACGGCGCTGGAGGCCGAGGGCTTCCTGGCCTCCAAGGGTTATCTGGTCCGCGCCGTGGCCAACTATAACCTGCCCAACGCCATCCGCATCACGATCGGGCTGGAAGAGCACAACCGGGCCGTCGTGGAACTCCTGCGCGAGTTCGTGACCCGATGACCCATCCCGGTATCCTCTACCCCAAGATGACCGTGATCGGCTGCGGCCTGATCGGCGGCTCGATCATCCGCGCGGCCCGCGAGCACGGCGTGGTCAGCGAGATCACCGTGGCCGACGCCAGCGCCTCGCACCGCGCCCGCGTGGTCGAGCTGGGCATCGCCGACCATGTGACCGACGACATCGCCCTGGCCGTCAAGGACGCCGACCTGGTGGTCATCGCCACCCCGGTGCTGTCGACCGCCGACGTGGCGGCCGCCCTGGCCCCGCACATGAAGGCCGGCGCCACCCTGACAGACGTCGGCTCGACCAAGGCCAATGTGGTCGAGGCCTTCAAGGCCCTGGACCTGGCCAAGGTGTTCGTCATCCCCGGTCACCCGATCGCCGGCACCGAGCAGTCGGGTCCCGACGCCGGCTTCGCCGAGCTGTTCGAGAACCGCTGGACCATCCTGACCCCGGCCGAGGTCGACGACGAAGCCTATGCCGCCGCCGTCGCCAAGCTCAGCGCCTTCTGGCGGGCGTTCGGCGCCCAGGTCGAGTTGATGGACGAAAAGCACCACGATCTGGTGCTGGCCGTCGTCAGCCATCTGCCCCACCTGATCGCCTACACTATCGTCGGCAGCGCGGCCGACCTGGAGAACGTCACCGAGAGCGAGGTCATCAAGTTCTCGGCCTCGGGCTTCCGCGACTTCACCCGCATCGCCGCCAGCGACCCGACCATGTGGCGCGACATCTTCATCGCCAACAAGGACGCGGTGCTGGAGATGCTGGGCCGGTTCACCGAGGACCTCCAGGCCATGAGCCGCGCCATCCGCTGGGGCGACGCCGACACCCTGCACAGCCACTTCACCCGCACCCGGGCCATCCGCCGTGGCATCGTGGCGGCCGGCCAGGAAAGCGCCGAACCGAACTTCGGGCGCGATCGCGGGAAGCACTGACCTGACGAACCGGACCGTCGCTCCGACGCCCGTAGCGACGGACTTGCGTCACGCCGCTCGTTCGCAAGTATCGACATGAGTCGGGGAAACATCCGTGGCTGTATGTACCCCCATGGGCGCGGAATGCGTTAGCGTGCAACTAGCCCTTGGTCAGAGTCACTAGATGTCTTCAATCGCCACGTCGATTCCACCGCGTGACATCACCTTCCTGATCTGCATCGAGGCCAACGCCCTCAAGCAACAAGGCATGCTGTTGTGCGAGAGCATCCGACGGTTCGCTGGTCGATACGCCGCTTGTCGGATCGTGGCCGTTTCGCCTCGACCGAACCTCGCCTTGTCGCCCAGTAGCGTGCGGGCGCTGAAGCGCCTGGGCGTTCGTTATGTGGCGCTGAACCTGAACACCACCGGCAGCCCCTACGGCACCATAAACCGCGTCGTGGTCGGACGCTGGGCCGAAAAGACGTTGAAGACCGCCTATCTCGTCGCTCTCGACACCGACATGTTATTCGTCGCTGAGCCCGACTTCCCGAGGGTCGACGTCGGCGTGCGGCCCGTCGACATGAAGGGCTCAGCCACGGCTGCCGGCGACGACCCTTTGGACGCCTATTGGGGGCGGATGTGCGATGACGCCGGGATCCTTCTCGACGACTTGCCGATGCTTGAAAGCACGGTATCGCGCGACCGTTTGCGGGCCTCCTACAACGGCGGCTTCGCGGTGGTTCGCCGCGATCTGGGGGTTCTAACCGCCGCGGCGACAGCCTTCGAGGCCTCTTTCGCCAGGGATGACCGGCCGCTCCGCGACATGGGCTTGGATGTCTTCGCCTCGACCGGCCAAGTGGGCGTCGAGGGCAGCGAGTGGTGGGGCTCCAGCCAGGCAGCCCTGTCGATGGGCATCTGGTCCACGACGCGCGACGTGCTGACCTATGACGATCGCTACAATATCCCGCTACATCTGGTGGCCGAGGGCTACACCACCTGGCCGCTGGAAGGCGGCAAGCCGATTTTGCTGCACTACCACTATCTGACCCGTCCCGAGCACCGGTCGCAGTTGCCGCACGCCCTCGCGATCGTCAATTGTCCTCCAGCCGTCACCGCCTGGCTCATGGACGCTCTGTCGTCCCCCCGCGCCCGACGCCCCAAGATCGCGGCGCGGCGATGGCCCTGGCTTCGCGACTTCCTTCTGACTTTCCCAAACTGAACGTTCCCAACGCCACAATACCGCCGCAACAAAACAAGCTGATCACGGTGGACGGGAAGCAAGCCCGAAGGAGCCCCAATGCGTCGCAAGATCGCTCTCGCCCTGGCCTCGCTGGCCGCCCTCACCGCCGGCTCGGCCATGGCCCAGATGCCGTCGCCCGAGAAGATCCACAAGGCGTGGGACAAGAACGCCGACGGCGTCGTCGACAAGGCCGAATGGGTGGCCGCCGGCCGCAAGGAGGCGCGCTTTGCCCTGGTCGACGCCGACAGTGACGGCAAGGTCACCGTGGATGAGTTGAAGACCGCCATGGGCAAGATGAAGGCTCGCCGCCAGCAACAGCAGCAGGACGACGCCCCGCAGGCTCCGCCGGCCGACCACTAGGGCGCCACGGAGCGTGGCTTTGAAGCCACGCTCCGCACAACCTTGAATTTCGCTCTTTCCTCGGATGGGCGAACGCTGTAATCGGCCGCCACCCGTAAGGAAGAGACCCGTGGCGCACAAAGCCCCAACCTATCTGCCCGCACTCAATCTGATCGACCGCCAGGTCGAACGGATGGGCGCGTGCGCGTCGGCAGGGGTTCCGGTCTAGGGTTCGTCTGAACTCGGGATGTTCGTAGGAACCCCTCCTGGCCTGGCCGGAGGGGTTTCTTCGTTTTGTGCGGGAAGTTCTCCGACCATGTCGCCAGGAGGGGCGGTTTGGAAAAGGAGAAGCCCATGAGCGGCTTCACACATATCGAAAGCGACGGCGCGCCGATCAAGGCGTGGACGCGAGGCGTGCCCATCGAGGACTCGGCCCTCAAGCAGCTGCGCAACGTGGCCGCCCTGCCCTTCATCCACAAGCACGTGGCGGTCATGCCCGACGTGCACTGGGGGATGGGCGCGACGGTCGGTTCGGTCATTCCCACCCTGGGGGCGATCATCCCGGCCGCCGTGGGCGTCGACATCGGCTGCGGCATGATGGCGGTGCGCACCTCGATCCGCGCCGAGCACCTGCCCGACAACCTGTTCGGCGTCCGTTCGGACATCGAGGCCGCCGTGCCGCATGGCCGGACCGACAACGGCGGGCGCAACGACAAGGGCGCCTGGCAGGTCGAGCCCCCGACGGCGGCCGCTGAAAAGTGGGCTGGCCTGAAGGAAGGCTACGACGCCGTCGTGGCCAAGCACCCCAAGGCCGCCCACCCGCGCGGTTTCGGCCACCTGGGCACGCTGGGCACGGGCAACCACTTCGTCGAGCTGTGCCTCGACGAAGCCGACGATGTCTGGGTGATGCTGCACTCGGGCTCGCGGGGCGTCGGCAACCGGTTCGGGACCTACTTCATCGAGCGCGCCAAGCACGAGATGAAGCGCTGGTACATCAACCTGCCCGACCAGGACCTGGCCTACTTCGCCGAAGGCAGCGAGGGGTTCATCGACTACGTCCGGGCGGTGTCCTGGGCGCAGAAGTACGCCCGGGCCAACCGTGAGGTGATGATGGAGCAGGTTCTGGCCGTGCTTCGGATCACCTTCCCCGACCTCGTGGTCACGCAGGAAGCGGTGAACTGTCACCACAACTACGTGTCGCGGGAAAAGCACTTCGGCAAGGACGTCTACCTGACCCGGAAGGGGGCCGTGTCGGCCAAGGACGGAGAACTGGGGATCATCCCGGGCTCGATGGGCACCAAGTCGTTCATCGTGCGCGGCCGGGGCAACCCGGACTCGTTCTGCACGTGCTCGCACGGCGCCGGACGGGCGATGAGCCGGACCGAGGCCAAACGCCGGTTCACCCTGGCCGACCACGCCGCCGCCACGGCCGGGGTGGAATGCCGCAAGGACGCCGACGTGATCGACGAAACGCCGATGGCCTACAAGGACATCGACGCCGTCATGGCCGCCCAGAGCGATCTGGTCGACATCGTCCACACGCTGCGCCAGGTGGTCTGCGTGAAGGGCTAGCGGACGCCGCCCGGTCGAATGACCGGGCGGCGTTTCGCGTTGGGCTATTGGAACAGCTGGTAGATCACCGAGGCGACGACGCCCGTGGCGATGGCCGTCAGGACCACGTCGTTGTTGACCCGGACGTACTGGTAGCCGCGCGGCGGGGCGCTCAGGCCGTAGTGGCGATAGTCGACCGTATAGGCCTTGCCGCGATAGGCGCTCGGCAGCTTGTCGCCGCGATGCCATTGGCGCACCTGGTAGCCGCGCGGCGGCTGGTAGCGGCTGGGGGCCTTGTAGCGCTTGCTGGCATGGCGTTCGTAGTTGCCGTTGTTGTCGCCGGGACGCTGGTCGTGACGGTCACGATCATTGTTGCTCTGCTGCCCTTGCTGCTGGTGCTGATCGGGGCGCTGCTGGCCGGGTTGGGCGCTGGCGACGCCGGCCGAAGCCACGATGGACAGCGCGATCGCGGCGGTCAGGATCTTCTTCATGGCTCTTGTCTCCTTGTCAGCGGAGCGCCGCGTTCGGCGATCTCGTCCTGACGGGTCTGTTATGGGCGTCGCCGCTTGAGCCGCGACTGAACGCCGGCCGAGGCCGAGGTTCATCGGAGCGACACCGCGCGACCGCAATCACGTGATGCGGTGACGAAAGCGGGGCGGCTTGATTGCCGCCCCGTGCTCAAAGTTGCGATGTGGAAATGATCGGCCGCGTCAGGGCGGCCTAGCGGCGTCAGGTGATGTGCTTGGCGCTGGGCGGATCGGAGGCCGGGAAGCTTTCTTCCAGGCTCTCGTCGATCAGGGCTTCCTGGCGGTCTTCGGCGATCTCGAGATGCTCGGCCAAGTGATCGATCTTCTCGCCTTCGGGCGGAGCCTCGACCTTGCGGCTGCTCGGGGTTTCCTCGGTCTGGAAGGCTTCCTTGACGTCGGACTCGGAGACCCGGTCCTCGGGATGGCCCGGCTGGCCCAGGTCTTGAGCCTGGGAGAAGTCGCCCAGCACGCCGGGTTGCGAGCCGTCTTGCGGCACGATGGTGTCAGCCATTTTCGATGTCCTTGGGTTGGACAGCTTCAACGGCCGGCTAGCCCGCCGCGTTCCCTTGGCGGGCCATGGCGAAGCTTTCGAAAATCATATAAGGATATCCTTATATGATTTTCGAACGAGCGCCCGATGCCCTTCGACACGGCCAATATCGTCCTGTTCAGCGTGGCGGCTCTCGTGCTGCTCGGCTCGCCGGGACCGGGCATCGCGGCCCTGATCTCGGTGGGACGGACCAAGGGCCTGGTCGGGGGTTTGCGGTTCTATGGCGGACTGCAGGTCGGCCTGGCGGCCGCCGCCGCGATCTCGGCGGCGGGACTGTTCTCGGCGATCCAGGCCGTGCCGTTCGCCGCGCGCGGCCTGACCATCGTCGCCACCGTCTATCTGCTGTACCTAGCCTGGAAGATCGCCTCGGCCCCGGTTCGTGAAGCGGGCGAGACCAAGACCTCCGGCTTCGCCGAGACCGGGCTCGGCGGCGCCCTGCTGGGCGTCACCAACCCCAAGGCCTATATCGCCTTCGCCTCGCTGATGGCGGCCTATCCGATCGCCCGCGACCGCCAGCCGCTGGACCTGTCGATCAAGTGGCTGATCTGCGTGGTGGTGATGGTGGTCGTGGACCTGGCCTGGCTGTGGCTGGGCGTGGTGGTCGGCAAGGCCCGGATGACGCCGCACGCCGAACGCGCCATGAACTTGGTCATGGGCGGGCTGATCCTGGCGACGGCCGTGCTGGCGCTGGTCTAGCGCGCCTTCAGGTCCGTGAGCTCCCACGCGTCGCCGACCTTGTGGAACTTGAACGCCACGCGGGTCCCCGGCGTCAGCGGCGCCTCGGCCAGGATGTCGCCATAGGCCTGGAACGCGGTGCGGCCAGCGGCCAGCTTGGCCGCGCTCGCGCCCTCGTGATCGAGCGTTACCTGTTGACCGTCCAAGGCGGCGATCACGCCGATTGAGTCGTATTCCGGACTGGTCGGAAGGGTCGCCACGGCGCCCGCGGGCGCTGCGGAAGCGGTTTTCGCCGGCTTTCCCGGACCGCAGGCCGCCAACGCGCCGACCAGGACAATTGCCGATATTGTCTTTAGTTTCATGGTCTTGTTGAACTTCAAAGTTTCGCGGATCAATCCGAACACGGCGTTCATACAAGCTTTTTTACCGCAAGTGCGAAAAGCATCACGAATGTGGTAGCGATTTCGTGATCGAAGTTTTACTCTAAGGATGCCGACGGCTCTCCACGTCGGCTGTCGAGAAACGCCAGACCTCCTAACAGAGCCCGCCGATCCCCAGGGATCCGGCGCGTCCCGTGAAGCGATCTCGCGCCGATCTCAAGCCCCCTCCGGAGAGGCCCGGCCTCGGACGAACCCGAGCCGCCGGACAGCCCGAGACGATGGACCTGATGAGCGAACGCGGCGCTTTCTTCGACCTGACCTCCTCGCGGAGCGTCGCCTATGACATGGCGGTGTCCACCAGCGATCGGGTCGAGATCCCCATGGACGCGCCCCTGGCCATGCCGGTCCAGCCGCTGGCCTTCTGGCAGGGCGAGGCCAAGCCCGTCGCCACGGCTAAAGAGAACCTGGTCCTGCGTCGTTGGGGCGTGTTCGTCGCCACCGCGATCATGGGCTTCGCCGGCTGGCGCGCCACCTACGACACCATCGCCCTGGGCGGCGTGACGCGCCTGGAAGCCGTCTGCATCACCCTGCTGGCCCCGCTGTTCCTGGCCCTGGCCCTGTGGTTCTGCACCGCCGTGGTCGGCTTCGTGGTGCTGCTGGGCAAGCCCAAGGATCCGCTCGGCATCGACGATTCCGAAGGCTCGCCGATGCCCCGGCCCAAGGCCCGCACGGCGATCCTGATGCCGGTGCACAACGAGGACGCCGCCGAGGTGTTCGCCCGCCTGCGCGCCATGGACGCCTCGCTGGCCGAGACCGGCGCCAGCCGCGCCTTCGACATCTTCATCCTCAGCGACACCCGCGACGCCGCCGTGGCCCTGGCCGAACAGGCCTGCTTCGCCCGCTTCCGCCGCGAGGCCAACAGCCACGTCTTCTATCGCAAGCGCACCCAGAACACGGGCCGCAAGGCCGGCAACGTCGCCGACTGGGTCGCTCGCTGGGGCGGCGACTACGAGCACATGCTCATCCTGGACGCCGACAGCCTGATGACCGGCGAGGCCATGGTCCGCCTGGCCGACGCCATGGAACGTCATCCGCGCGTGGGCCTGATCCAGACCATGCCGATGATCATCAACGGCCAGACGATCTTCGCCCGCACCCTGCAATTCGCCACGCGCCTCTACGGCCGCGTCGCCTGGACGGGCCTGGCCTGGTGGTCGGGTTCAGAGAGCTCCTTCTGGGGCCACAACGCCATCGTCCGCACCCGCGCCTTCGCCGAGACCTGCGGCCTGCCCAGCCTGGACGGCCCCAAGCCGTTCGGCGGCGAGGTGATGAGCCACGACGCCCTGGAAAGCGCCCTGCTGCGCCGCGGCGGCTGGGGCGTGCACCTGGCCCCCTATCTGGGCGGTTCTTACGAAGAGAGCCCCTCCAACCTGCT
>FTJN01000931.1_pt6 | contig 54643 bp, 38 predicted proteins | sample 1658361 | NCBI WGS metagenome assembly FTJN01 (sample SAMEA3914819, study PRJEB12502) | metagenome | biome: forest; material: soil | place: Canada | collected 2010-06-26 | depth 0.3 m
GCGGGCAACGTCACGGAGCCGAACGCGCCGGCGACGGCGGCCGCCGCCAACGCGGGCGTGCCGGTCGCCCAGGTGAAGGTGGTGCGCTTCGCGGACACCAAGGCGATGAGCCATCTGGGCGGCGGCCTGCTGTCGCCGGGCGCGCAACCCGAGGTCGTCGCCGACGCCACCGCGCGCCTGCACCAGGGCAGCCTCGAGGCCTCCAACACGAACACGATGCAGGAGATGGTGCAGATGATGCAGACGATGCGCCATTTCGAGTCGATGCAGAAGATCGCTCAGGGTTATGACGACCTGATCGGCACCGCCATTCAAAAGCTGGGAGAACTCTCATGAACCGCACCTCCGACGTCCTCGCAACGATGAGCGGCCGCCATGCTTGACGCGCTCTACATCGGCGCCACCGGCATGCAGGCGCAGCAGATGAACGTCGACACCATCGCCAACAACCTGGCCAACGTCAACACGGCGGCGTTCAAGAAGGGCCACATCAGCTTCACCGACCTGATGGTGCTGGAATCGGCGCGCGCAGGTTCGCCGGGCGTCGACGGCACTGCCGACACGGCGCGCGCCGCGATGATGGGCAACGGCGTCGGCATCGCCAGTTCGTCGCGCGTCTTCGATGCCGGCGGCGTCTCCGCCACCGGCTCGGCGTGGGACGTGGCGATCCAGGGCGACGGCTTCCTGCGCGTCGCGCTCGCCGACGGCACGACCGGTTTCAGCCGCGGCGGCACGCTCAAGGTCAACGCGGACGGCCTGCTGACGACCGAAGCCGGCCTGCCGCTGCAGCCCGCGATCAGCGTGCCCTCCAACGCGGGCCCGCTGGCGATCTCGGCCGATGGCGTGGTCTCGACGACGCTGGCCGGCCAGAGCCGGGCGACGCAGCTGGGCCAGATCCAGCTCGCGCGCTTCGCCAATCCGACCGCCCTGCAGCCGCAAGGCGACAACCTCTACGCGGCCACCGACGCGGCGGGCGCGCCGATCCAGTCCAACCCGGGCCAGGACGGCATGGGCTCGCTGCAGCAGGGCTATCTCGAAGGCTCGAACGTGAAGATGGTCGACGAGATGGTCAATCTCATCGTGGCCCAGCGCGCCTACGAGGCGAGCTCGAAGATCGTGCAGGCATCGGACGAGATGATGCAGATGATCAACAACCTGCGCCGTTGAATCCGCCATGAAACGCCTCTCCTCCCGTGGCCCGCGCTCGGCCGTCCGTGCGGTCGCCGCGTTCGCGGCCCTCGCCGGACTCGTGACGCTCGCCCACGCGCGCGCCGTGCACATCGACCTGCATGCCTCCGCCAGCGCGCAGACGTCGGAAGTCATGCTGTCGGACATCGCCACCATCAGCAACGCCGACGAGGCGACCCTGGCTCGCCTGGCCGCGCTCGACGTGGGCCGCGTGTCCGCCGACGGCAAGGCCACGCTCGTCGACCGGGCCGCGCTGGCGCGCTGGGTCCAGGCGCGCACGGGCGTGCTCTCGAGCGACATCGTCTGGAGCGGCGCGGCGCGCTGCAGCGTGCGCATCGCCGACGCATCGACGTCCGCGCCCACGCCCGGCGAGCCGGTGCGTCCGGTCGCCGCGGCGCCCGTCGCCGGCCTCGCGCATCCCGCGGTGGCCCGCGGCAACCTCGCGTCCCTGCGCTCGGTCAGCGGCGCGATCGCGCTCGAGAGCCGGGTGGAGGTGCTCGACGACGGCGTGGTCGGACAGGACGTCCACGTGCGCCTGCCGGGCGCTACCGAGGCCATCATGGCGCGCGTGACGGCGCCCGGACGCGTGGAGGTGGCCCAATGACCGCCCGGTGCATCGCGACGTGCCTGGCCGCGGCGCTGGCGCTCGCCGCCGGCGCGGCGCCGGCCCAGAAGCTGTACGACGAGGCCACCTACCGCGCCCTCGCCGCCGACCGCAAGGCCGTCGCCGTGGGCGACATCCTCACGGTGCAGGTGTTCGAGCAATCGTCCGCGTCCACGACCACGGACACGAGCACGCAGCGCACCAACGCCCTCAGTGCCGGGCTGTCCATCGCCAACAGCGGCGTGCAGCACGGCGGCTCGATCGCGCAGAGCGGCAGCTTCGACGGCGGCGGAACGACGCAGCGCGCGAACAAGCTCCTCGTGACGCTGAGCGTCACGGTGCGCGCGATCCTGCCCAACGGCGATCTCGACGTGGCCGGCGAGCAGAGCCTGACCGTCAACAAGGAGCAGCACAAGGTGGCGCTCGAAGGGCGCGTGCGGCCGCAGGACGTCGCCAGCGACAACACCGTGCTGTCGACCCGTCTGGCCAACGCGCACATCGAGTACGTCGGCGACGGCGATCTCTCCGACCGGCAGACGCGCGCCTGGTGGCGCCATCTGCTGGACATCCTGGGGCTGTGATGAGCGTGTTCTCGAGTCTTGGCGTTCCGCGCCGCGCCCGCCGCCTGGCCGGATTGATCGCATTCATGGCCGTCGCGGCGGCCGGCGCCGCGCACGCGGCCCCGGCCCCGCCGGAGAGCGTGCGCATCAAGGACCTCGGCCGGATCCAGGGCTGGCGCGGCAACGTGCTGGTCGGCTACGGCATCGTCACCGGCCTGGCCGGCACCGGCGATTCGTCCGGCAACGCGGCCACGCGCCAGGCGCTGTCGAACGTGCTGTCGCAATTCAACCTCGCCGTGCCGGCGTCGCAGATCCAGAGTCGCAACGTCGCCGTGGTGATGATCTCGGCCGAGCTGCCCTCGTTCGCGCGCGAGGGCGACACGCTGGACGTCACCGTCGCGTCCACCGGCGACGCCCGCAGCCTGGTCGGCGGCAGCCTGCTCGTCGCGCCGCTGCACGCGCCCAACGGCCGCGTCTACGCGCTCGCGCAGGGGCCGTTGTCGGTGGGCGGCTACCGCTACGACGCCAACGGCAACGTCGTGCAGAAGAACCATCCGACGGTCGGTTCGGTGCCCAACGGCGCGCGCGTCGAGGTCGGCGTGCATGCCGACGTGCCGCCCGACCAGAAGTCGCTCACGTTCGTGTTGAACGACCCCGACTACACCACCGCCAGCCGCATGGCCAGCGCCATCAACCAGCGCTTCGGCACCGCGCTGGCGAGCGCGCGCGACGCCGAAGGCGTCGACATCGCCATCCCTTCCGAGAACCGCGCCGAGCTGGTGGCGTTCATCTCGCGCATCGAGTCGGTGGAGATCCAGCCGGACCAGCGCGCCCGCGTCGTGATCAACGAGCGCACCGGCACCGTGGTGTCGGGCGGCGACGTCCGCATCTCGCCGGTGGCCATCTCGCAGGGCGACCTGAAGATCGCGATCTCCAGCACCAACAGCGTGTCCCAGCCGACCGAGATCATCGGCGCAAACCCCGGCGTGCGCACGGCGATCGTCACGAACACGCAGGTCAACGTCGGCGAGCCGCAAGGTCCGGGCTACCTCGCGCCGGGCAGCACCACGGTCGCCGACCTCGTGCATTCGCTCGACCGCCTCAAGGCGAACACGCGCGACATCATCTCCATTCTCCGCGCGGTCAAGGCCGCCGGCGCCTTGCACGCCGAGCTGGTCGTGCAATGACGAGCGCACGACGTCCAACGCCCTCGCACCCCGAACGCAAGAGGAACCCCCATGACTGATTCCATCGAAGCGATCACCACCGCCGCGCTGTCCGTGGCGCTCGACGCCGCGAGCATGCGCCAGCAGGCCATCGCCGCCAACATCGCCAACGCCGACGTGCCGGGCTACATGCCGATGGCCGTGGACTTCGAGTCCCAGATGGACGACGCGCAGCGCGCGCTGGACGAGGGCGGACGGCTCGACGCGCGCGCGCTCGTGGACGTCGCGCCCCGTTTCGTGGCCGATACCCGGCTGCAGCCCGCCGGCCTGTCGCCCAAGGTCGCGCTCGATCTCGAGATGGCGCACCTGGCCGAGAACGGCGTGCAGTTCCAGGCGCTCACGACGGCGTTGAACAAGCAGTTCGCATTGATGTCGCTGGCCGTCAACGACGGCAAGCGCTGAACCCACCGCCCCAGGAGCAACGAGCATGGATTATTCGAAGGCATTCGCGATCAGCGCCGCCGGCATGACGCTGGAACGCACGCGCGTGGAAGTGGCCGCCATGAACCTGGCCAACGCCAACACGGTGCAGGGCGTCGACGGCGTCAGCTACCAGCCGATGCGCGTCGTGGCGACGACCGGCGCGCTCGGCCAGACGGCGGACTTCGGCGCGGCCATGCTGCTGCAGTCGGACGGCGCCGGCGGCGCGGAGGCCGCGTTCGCGGTGCCCCAGGTCAGCGTGCAACCCGACAACGTGGCGCCGCGCCACGTCTACGAGCCCGGCAATCCGTACGCCGACGCGAAGGGCTACGTGAACTACGCGGGCGTCGACAACGCCTCGCAGATGGTCACGATGATGAGCGCGATGCGTTCCTACGAGGCCAACATCGCCGCGATGAACATGAGCAAGACCCTCGCGGTCAAGGCGCTGTCGATCGGGGGATCCAACTCGTGAGCACCCCGCTGATCACCGCCATTTCCGCCGTCGCGTCGCCCGAGCAGATGGCGGCGCTGCAGCCCGTGCTGCCGGGCGCGATGCCCGCGCCGGCCGGTGCCGTCGATGCCGGCGGCCGCTTCGGCCAGCTGGTGACGCAGGGCATCGACCATGTCAACGCGGACCTCGTCGCGTCGCAGGTCGACATGCAGCGCCTGGCCACCGGCAACGCGACCGACCTCCACCGGATCATGATCCACCTGGAGGAGAGCCAGCTGTCCTTCCAGCTGATGATGCAGGTGCGCAGCCGCCTCCTGGATGCGTACTCCGACGTCATGAAGATGCAGGTGTAGAGCGCGTCGCGCCGGATGCGGATCGGGCCCCCGGCCCCGGGACTCTTGAATTGAATCGGAACGCGGCGACATGAATCGTCTCAGTGAATATCTTTCGGATCAACGCGGCGGCGTCAGGCTCGGCCTGATCGTCGGCGCCTTCGCCGTCGTCCTCGGCACCGCGCTCGCCGGCTGGTGGCTGACGCGCCCCGACTACCAGGTGCTGTTCTCCGACCTGTCCGCCCAGGACGTCGGGGCGATGACCGCCGAACTGGATCGCCTGAAGGTGCCGTACGTCCTGGCCTCGCCCGACGGCGCCGGCCGCACGGACGGATCGGCGGGCACGATCATGGTCGATCGCGCGGACGTCTATCGCACGCGCATCAAGCTGATGTCCAAGGACATTCCGCTGCATGGCGCCATCGGCTTCGAACTCTTCAACAACAGCGACCTGGGCATGACGGAGTTCGCCCAGAAGATCAACTTCCAGCGCGCGCTCCAGGGCGAACTCACCCGCACCATCCTGTCGCTCAGCGAAGTGCGCGACGTGCGCGTGCTGCTCGCGCTGCCCGAGCAGGGCCTGTTCAAGCAGGCCTCGACGCGGCCGACCGCATCGGTGACGCTGGCGCTGAAGACCGGCCAGAAGCTCCGCGTCGAGCAGGTCAGCGGCATCCAGCGCCTGGTCGCCTCCGCGGTGCCCGGCATCCTCGCGCAGGACGTGACGATCGTCGACCAGAGCGGCGTCGCGCTGACCCGGTCGGCCGTCGACGGCCCGGATGCCGACGGCGCCGCCTCGTCGCGCCTCGACCTGAAGCAGGACACCGAAAGCTACCTGGCGCGCAAGGCGACCGCCGTGCTCGATCGCGCGCTGGGCCCCGGCGCGGCGACCGCCAGCATCGACGTCACGCTGAACATGGATCGGGTCCAGACGAACACCGAGGAGATGCTGGGCGCGCCGGCCAAGCCCGGCGAGCCGCAGGTGGGCCTGATCTCCAAGGAGCGCGAGTCGACGCGCGAGCTGGGTGCACCCGTGATGCCGGCCACGGGCACCGGCACGGCGGGGGGCGCGCAGGGCGGCAGCAACCAGCACGAAGTCGAATACGCGCTCGGCCGCCGCGTCGAGCAGGTGATCACGCAACCCGGTTCGATCCGGCACATGCAGGTGGCCGTCGTCGTCCATCGCGACCTCACCGCGGCGCAACTGGAACAGCTGCGCCAGACCGTCGGCGCCGCCGTCGGCGCGTCCGCCGATCGCGGCGACTCGGTGGTGGTGCAGAGCACCGCAGGGTTCGCGGCCAGGACCGATCCCTCGACGCGGCCGGACACGGATGCGGCCGAGGCGGCCAAGCCGGGCGCCCCGGCGCCGGACGACTCCGGCACGCGCCCCGTGGCGCGCGCGCCGTCGTTCAACTGGCTCGTTCTGCTGGCCGCCATGCTGGGCCTGGGCGTGCTGGCGCTGGTCCTCGCGGCCATGCTGTCGCGCAGCCGCCGCGTCGAGGTCGTGCGCACGCTCACGACCGCCGAGCGCGAGGAGGCCCTGCGCAAGCTGCAGGCCTGGATGGGCGAGGGCGATGGGAGGCTCGAGCGCCCGAGCTCGCTCGAGTCGGCGCCATGAACGCGCCGCGCGAATCCTTCCAGGCAGCGCTCGCCTCGGCCGCGTCGCGCGACGAGTCGCGGCACGCCGCGCTGCTGCTGCACACGCTCGCGCCGGCTGACCGGCACTGGCTGCTGGAGCAACTGCCGGCCGACGAGCGGCGCCGGCTCGAGACGCTCGTCGCCGAGCTGGGCGCCATCGGCATTCCGCCGGCGCCGGAGCTGCTGGACGACCTCGCCCCCGCGCGCGCGCGTCCCGCGGCCGGTGGGCAGGCGCTGCCCGGCCTGGCGCGCGCGGCCGCCGACGACGTGGCGGCCGCGCTCGCCGGCGAGCCGGCCGAACTGCTTGCGCGCGTGATGGCGCTCGGCGCGTGGCCCTGGATCGACGAGGTGCTCGCTCGCATCCCCGCACCGACGCGGCAACAGGTCGTCGCGGCGCGCTCGCGCCTGGGCGCGCCGGGCGACGGCGTCCGGTCCGCGCTCGACAAGCGTCTGGCCGAACTGGTCGAGGCGCGGGTGCAAGCCGCTGCGCTGGAGCGGGCGGCGCGCCAAGGCACCGCGCGACCCTCGATGGCCACCGGCCCCACCATCGCGTCCGGCGCCTTCGGACGCTGGCTGGCGGCGCTGGTCGGCCCGCGCAGCGGAGGCCGGCGCTCATGACGGCACGCGACATCGCCGCGAGCGGCTCGCCGGTGCTGCGCAGCCCGGCCGCCGGCGAGGCACCGCGCCTGATCGGTCGAGCCAGGACCAGCGCGTCCCCATCGGCACCCGATGCGGTGGCGGCCGCGCTGTCGCGGCTCGCACCGGGCGCGGGCCGCGACGAACCGCGCGCCCTCGTGGACGAGGCGGCCTTGCAACGGGCGCGCGAGGAAGGCCGGCAGGCCGGCCTGCTCGAAGGGCGCGAGCAGGCGCTTCGCGAACAGGCGCACGCCGGTTTCGAGGAAGGGCTGCGCCAGGGCCTGGTCGAGGGACGCGGCGCGGGCGAGATCGAGGCGCAGCGACGCCTCGCGTCCGCGCAGGAGCAGGCCGCCGAACGCCTGCAGCGCCTCGAACAGTTCCACGCGGCCTGGGCCGAGCAACTGCATGCCGCCTTCCATGCGCGGCTCGACGGCGCCGAGGAGGACATGGTGGCGCTGTGCCACGGCGTCATCTGCCGGCTGCTGGGCGATCACCTGGTGACCCAGGCCGGCGCGGCCCAGGCCGTGCGCACCGCCATCGAGACCTGGCTGCAATCGAGCGAGAAGCAGCTGCGCGGCGAAGGCGTCACGGTGCACGTGCATCCCGGCGACCTGGACGCGATGAAGCACGACGACATGCTCGCGCGCTGGCTCGTGCAGCAGGGCCTGCGCGGGATGGCCTGGGAGGCCAGCGACAGCGTGCGCATGGGCGGCTGCATCGTCCGGAGCGACGAGGGCGACCTCGACGCGCGCCTGGAGACCCAGCTCGCGAGCCTGCGCGCGCAACTGTCCCGTTCGCGCCACGGCGCCGGCACGGCGGCGGTGGAGCCTGCCGTTGCGATCACGCCGCTCGAGGCACTGCCGCGATGAGCTCGACCGCCAACGCGTCGCCCCCGCCGACCCGCGGCAACGCGCGGATCGCGGCCCTGGCGCGCCGGCTCGGCAGCGTCGAGCTGACGCGCCGGCTCGGCATCGTCCACACCTTGCGCGGACTGTCGATGGAGTCGCGCGGGCCGCAATGCCACGTGGGCGAGTTGTGCGCGGTGATCCCGGCGGGCATGGATCTGTCGCCGCAGGCCATCGATCGCCTCGTCACCGAAGGCCACGCGGATTCGGCCACGCTGGCCGAGGTGGTGGCGATCCAGTCCGGCCAGGTCACGCTGATGCCGTTCGGGCCGATGCGTGGATTGTCGGCCGGCAGCACCGTCGTCGCGCTCGGCGACCGCTCGCGCATCGCCGCGGGGGACGAGCTGCTGGGGCGCGTGATCGACGGCTTCGGCCGGCCTCTCGACGGCGGCGCGACGCCGGCCTGCAGGCGCAGCATCCCGATCAAGGGCCGGCCGGCCAACCCGATGAACCGTCCGCGCATCGACACCGTGCTCGAGACGGGCGTGCGCACCATCGACGCGATGCTGACGATCGGCCAGGGGCAACGCGTGGGCATCTTCGCCGGCTCGGGCGTGGGCAAGAGCACGCTGCTGGGCCTCATCGCCCGCCACGTGCGCGCCGACGTGAACGTGATCGCCCTGATCGGCGAACGCGGCCGCGAGGTGCGCGAATTCGTCGAGCGCCAGCTCGGGCCGGAAGGCCTGGCGCGCTCCGTCGTGGTGGTGGCGTCGGCCGACCAGCCGGCGCCGGCCCGCCTGCGCGCGGCGCACGCGGCGCTGGCGATCGCCGAGGACTTCCGCGACCAGGGCCGACAGGTGCTGCTGACCATGGACTCGATCACGCGGCTGGCGATGGCGCGCCGCGAGGTCGGGCTGTCGGCCGGCGAACCGCCGACCGCGCGCGGCTATCCGCCGTCCGTGTTCGCCGAACTGCCGGAGCTGTGCGAGCGTTGCGGCACGGCACCCTCGGGCGGCGCGATCACGGCATTGTTGACGGTGCTGGTCGAAGGCGACGACCTCAACGAGCCGATCTCCGACGCCTTGCGCGCGATCCTGGACGGCCACATCGTGCTGTCGCGCCAGATCGCGCACCAGGGCCAGTATCCGGCGATCGACGTGCTCAAGAGCGCGAGCCGCCTGCTCCAGGAGCTCACCACGCCGGACGAGCGCGACCTGATCCACGAGGCGATCCGTGCCCTCGCGCTGCTCGATCGCAATCGGCAGATGGTGGAGCTGGGCGCCTACGAGAAGGGCTCGAATCCGCAGCTCGATGCGGCCCTCGCGTCGCGCGACCTGCTCCATGACTGGATGCGGCAGTCGATCGGCGGGGTCGCGCGGTCCGAGGCCATGGCCCAGTTGCGCCGTTGGCAGGCCGCACTGCGCGCGGCCGGGCCGGCGCCTGCGCGCGAGGCGGTGCGATGAGCGTCGACCTGCGCGGCTTCGAATACGGCGCCGAGCCCGTGCTGCAGCGGCGCCAATGGCAGCTCGACGCCGCCGCGGCGGAGCTCGGCAAGGCGGTGCAGGCCGTCACGGCCGGGCAATCGCGGCTCGCCGCGCTGCGCGAGCAACTGGCCATGCAGGCCGAGGCCTCGAGCGCGCCGCTGTCCGGCCGCATGGACCCGGCGGCGCATTCGCGCGCCTTGCTCTGGCTCGCCTCGCTGCAGGCGCGCATCGAGCAGGCCCGTGACGAGCTCCGCGGCCTCGAGGCCCGGCGCGACGACGTGCTGCAACAGCTTCGCGTCGTGCAGGGCCAGGTCGACGCGCTCGAGACCCATCGCGAGGACGCGAAGCAGGAATTCGGCGCGCAGGCGGCCGCCCACGCGGCGACCGAGGCGGATCGCGACTGGCTCGCGCGCCGTTCATCGCAGGTTTCCATGAGGAGGACATCTTGACCCAATCGATCGTCGGGAACCCGGCGCCGCAGCCCACGCCGGTGCGTGCGGAGGCGAACGCGCCGTCCGCGAACCTCGCCGACGCCAAGGCCTGGCATGCGGCCTTCGAGCACGCGATGGCCGGCGACTTCCAGGGCTGGTTCCAGCCGCCCGGATCGCAGCACTCGGCGGGATCGACCCCGCGCGGCGCGGCCACGGCCACCTGGGCTGGCGCGCTGGCGCGCGGGAACGAGAACGCCTCCCGGGCGTCGGCCTCGTCCGCGGGGGCCGACGCGCCGGGCCATGGCAGGGCGACGGCCACGCGGCACGCGCTGCGGTCCGACGCCGACCGTCCGGCGCGCGACGGCGGCGACGATGCCGCGTCGACCGCGGGCGGGGCGCCGGCGGTGCCCGCCGCCGCGATCGGGCAGGCCTTCGAGACGCCGGATTCCCGCGTCCACGCGCTGCTGTCGACGCTGGCGGGGTTGACCGGCCTGCAGGCCGTGCCGGCCCCGGACATCGCCGCCGGCGTCGAGTCGCCGCTGGCGATCGCGCCGCGGGCCGGCGACGCGGCATCGCCGTCCGCCGCGGCGGCGGCGAACCCCGGCACGACCGAGGAGTCCGAGCCCGCGTCGTCGGCCGGAGCGCCGGCCCGCGCGCGGCCCGCGGCTTCGACCGACGAGCGCGAGCCGCTGCGCGTTCATGCGCAGTGGAGCGAGGACGGCGTGCACCTGTGGCTGGGCGCGGACGTCGGCGGATTCGCCGCCGTCAACGCCGTGACCACGCAGCTCCAGCAGGCGCTGGCGGCGCAGGGCACGCGCCTGTTGCGGGTCATCTGCAACGGACGCGACATCTCCGCGCCGGCCGCGCGCGATCTTCCCGGCGCGACGCGCTTCGACGCGCAGGTGGAGGCGGGCTCGCCCGTCGCCACCGACCGCGTCGTCCCCCTCTCCTTCTGAACGAGACGAGACCCCATGACGACCACCGCCACCAACGCCGTCGGCGCCTCCTCGGGCGCGACGCTGTCGCTGCAGGACTTCCTCCAGGTGCTGACCACGCAGCTGACCTACCAGGATCCGCTCAAGCCGATCGACAACCAGCAGTTCATGGCGCAGATCGCCCAGTTCACGACGCTGGAGCAGACGCAGCAGCTCACCGCCACCTCGCAGACCATCGCCACCGCGCAGGCCGCGCAGCAGTCGATCGGGCTCATCGGCCGCAAGGTCAACGTGACGACGTCGGCCGGCCCGCAGAGCGGCACCATCACCGCGGTCGACCTCTCGGGATCGGCGCCGGCCTTCACCTTGACGACCGCGACGCAAGCCCTGACGGGCATCGCGTTCTCCCAGATCTCTTCCGTACAGCAATAAGAGGCTCAGATGATCAATTCCATCGCGATCGCCGAATCGGGACTGCAAGGCTACGAGAAGGCACTGCAGACGATCTCGGACAACACGGCCAACATGAACACGCCCGGATTCAAGGGCTCGACCACGCAGTTCTCGGACATGGCGTTCGGCGAGGAAGCGACCGCCGGCGCGGCGTTCGGCCAGGCGGGCGACGGCCTGCGCTCGCTCGGGACGTCCATCGACTTCTCCAAGGGCCAGATGCAGTCGACGTCCAACCCGCTGGACCTGGCGGTCAACGGCGACGGGTTCTTCACCACGCGCGACGAGCAGGGCAACATCCACTACACCAAGGACGGCGCGTTCAAGTTCGACGGCGACGGCCACCTGGTCGCGATCACCTCGGGCGAGCAGGTGCTGGGCGTCGACGCCAGCGGCGCGCTGGCGCCGATCTCGATCGCCGGCCTCAAGACGAGCCTGCCCAAGGTCACGACCACCCTCACGTTCTCCGGCATCCTGTCGTCGAGCGTGCAGACCGATACGGTGAGCGGCATCACCGTGATCGACGCCGCGGGCACGTCGCACACGCTGTCCGCGACCTTGACGCCCGTCACCGGCGCGAAGGGCAGCTGGACGGTCACGCTGCTCGACGGCGCCGCGACGGTCGGCACGGCCACGCTCGCCTTCAGCGCGGGCGGCACGCCGACGGGCAAGGCCGCGCTCGCGTTCTCGTACACGCCCGCGGGCGGCACTACGATTCCGCTGACGCTCGACTTCTCGTCGGGCGTGACCTCGGTCGACCTCGGCGGCAGTTCGACCCTGGCGGTCGCCAAGCAGGACGGCTACGCCGCCGGCACGCTGACCGGCGAGACCTTCGACAGCACCGGCACGCTGGTGCTCACGTACTCCAACAGCCAGACGGTCAAGAACCAGCAGATCGCGCTGTCCCAGTTCGATTCCGCCGACCAGGTCGCGGTCGCCGGCAACAACGCGTTCAAGGCGGTGGGCACCACCGCCTGGCATGTCGGCACGGCCGGCAGCGGCAACTTCGGCACGCTCTCGTCGAGCCAACTGGAGGGCTCGAACGTCGACCTCTCGCGCGAGTTCAGCAACCTCGTGATCATGCAGCGCGGCTACCAGGCCTGCTCGCAGGTGGTCTCCACCACGGGCGACATGCTGACCGCGCTGTTCGGGATGATGCCGAAGTGACGCCCTTGCTGTCCGTGCCCTGCGGCCCCGGCGAGCTGCTGGCCCTGGCCGACTCGCGCGTCCGGGCCCGCGGCCTGGCGCAATGGAACGACGCCGAGCGGGCGCTCGTGGCGCGCGCGTTCGGCGAGGCGCTCGCGCGCACGGCGCGGCGCTGGCGCACCGGCGAGCGCATGGACGCGGGCGTCGCGGCGCTGACCGGGGCCGACGTCCGTGCCTGGCCGGCCGAGGACGCTCCCGTGGCCCTGCGCGACGCGGCGTGGACGCCGCTGCTGGCCGACGCGCCGGCGCGCGTGTCGTGGGCCTGCGCGCGCGCGCCGCACGAGACGCTGCTGGCCGCGATGTTCGACGCGTCGCGGCGGCCGCCCACCTCGACCGGCGAGCCCTCGATCGCCGAGCAGCTCGCCACGGAATGCTGGCACGAACAGCTGGCGGCATTGCGCGCCGTGCTGGTCGAGGCCACGCCGGCCGACGACGGCGGCGCACCTGCCGACGGCAGCGCGCGCTGGCGCCGCTGGAGCGGGTCGGTCGTCATCGACCTGCCGTGGTTCGACGCCCGCCTGCAACTGCTGGTGGACGGCGCGAGCGTCGCGAGCCTCGTCAAGGCCGGTGGCTCGCGCCGCCCGCCGCCGCCGCGCCGGGGCGATGCGGCGCCCCAGCCCGTGCTGGGCGCGCTCGCCCACGCCGACGTCCGGCTCGAGGTCCGCTGCGGCGGGGCCGCCATCGACCTGGGCAGCCTCGTCTCGCTGCGCGTCGGCGACGTGCTGCGGCTGGACCACCGGCTCGACGACCCCGTCCACGTCGTCGCCACCGGCACGCCGCCGGACGCGGCGCCGCTGTGCCGCGGATGGCTCGGCCGCGCGGACGACCACCTCTGCGTCGAGCTGGCGCGCTCGCCCGCACCGATCCGATAACCCACCCCTTGCGGACACGGCGCGCCTGGCGACCGTGCATCACATGACCGAACTTTCCTCGAAATCCGAAGTGCAGCCCATCGAACTGCCCGTGCTCGACGCCGTCCCGACGCGCGACGCGCACGCCGCGATGCCCGATCTCGCGAGCACCACCGCCGCGGCCACCAACCCGTTGCACGGCATCCGCACGCGCCTGAGCGTCGTGCTGGGCGGCATCGAGCTCACCGTCGGTGAGTTGCTGGGCGCCAAGGAACAGCAGGTGCTTCGCCTCGACCGCTCGATCGAGCAGCCCGTCGACGTGATGCTCGAAGGGCAGGTGGTGGCGCGCGGCATGCTGGTCGCCGTCGGCGAGAACTTCGGCGTGCGCATCACCGAGCTGCCGCGCGCGCTGACGCCGTGAACACGTCCGGACAAGCGGCGGCGAGCGCGGCGTCCGAGGCATCGGCCGCCGCGTCGATTCCGTTCCTGCGCCACGAGAGCGCCGGGCTCGATTCGCCCGGCATGGGCGTGGGCAACGCCCTCGTCGTGGTGTTGCTGTGCGCGGCCCTGGGCGTGTGGTTCCTGCGCCGGTACGTGCGCGCGCGCGGCGCGGCCGCGCCGGCGGCGCTCGGCCGCGTCTTCGGCGGCGCGGCGGCGCGATCGCTGGCGGTGCTGGAGTCGACCCGGCTCACCACCAAGGCGAGCGCGCACGTCGTGCAATGGAACGATCGACAGTGGCTCGTGGTCTGCACGGACCAATCGGCCACGGTCGTGGGACAGGCGCCGTCCGCGAGCGCCACGCCGGACGCGGGGGCGACGCCATGAGGCTTCTTCGCGGAAGCGCGCTCGCCCTGTTCGGCCTGGCCGCATCGCTGGCGAGCGCCACGGCCTGGGCGCAGGCGGCGCAGGCGATCGGCCCCGGCCAGGCCGAGACGGCGCAGGCGATGCGCGTCGTCATCGGACTCACGGTGCTGGCGCTGCTGCCGGCGCTGCTGGTGTGCGTCACGGCCTTCCTGCGCATCATCATCGTGCTGTCGATGCTGCGCCACGCGATCGGCATGCAGGAGACGCCGCCCAACACGGCCCTCATCGGACTGGCGCTGTTCCTCACGCTGTTCACCATGGCCCCCGTGATGGAGAAGGTGGACAAGTCCGCGCTGCAGCCCTTCATGGACGGCAAGGTCAGCATGCAGGAGGCCTACAAGTCGGGCAGCGCGCCGCTGCGCGATTTCATGGTGCGCCAGACGCGCGAGGAAGACCTGGCGCTGATGGTGGAGCTGTCCAAGGCCAAGCCGCCCCGCACGATCGAGGACATCAGCAACGTGCAACTGGTGCCGGCGTTCATGCTGTCCGAACTTCGCACGGCGTTCCAGATCGGCTTCGTGGTGTTCCTGCCGTTCCTGCTCATCGACCTGGTCGTCGCCACCGTGCTGATGGCGCTGGGCATGATGATGATGCCGCCCTCCACGGTGAGCCTGCCGCTGAAGGTGCTGATGTTCGTGCTCGTCGACGGCTGGGCGCTGTTGATGAAGTCCCTGGTCGGATCGTTCCACTGACCGTCCGGCATGACGACGACGCCCGACTCCTCTGCGCCGTACGGCGAGGTCGCCCTCGGCGACATCGCGGCGCGGATCGGTGCGTCGCGCCAGCCGGCCGGCGTGCAGGAGCAGGCCGATCGCGAACTGGCGGAGGCGGTGTTCTGGGAGCGCCATCTGGGCGAACGCGACGCCGCCGCCCGCGAGGCGTTGATCCTGCTCTACGTGCCTTACGCCCGCACGGTGGCCGCGCAGCTCTATCGCCAGCATGCGCGCCACGAGGTCGAGTTCCGCGAGTACGTCCAATGGGCCACCGTGGGCATGATCGAGGCGCTCGACCGCTACGATCCGACGCGCGGCGCCAAGTTCACCACCTACGCGTGGACCCGCATCCAGGGTTCGATCCGCAACGGGCTGGAGCACATCAGCGAACGGCAGGAACAGCTGAGCCTGCAGCGCCGCCTCGTGGCCGAGCGCGTGGAAGCCGCGCGCGGCGGCCTGGACCTGAGCGTGGAGGGGGTGCCCGACGATGAGCTGATGGGGCGGATGGCCGAGGTCGGCACGACGCTGGTGCTCGCCTTCATGCTCGACGAATCGAACATGCTCCAGGCGCCCACCGACACGTTGCCGGACGGCTGCTACGAAGCGCTGGCGTTCAAGCAGGAGCAGCATCGGCTGCGCGACATGCTGCAACACCTGACGCCACGCGAACAATCCGTCATCCGCATGCACTATCTGCAAGGGATGACCTACCAGGACACCGCCGACGTGTTGCGGATCACCAAGGGGCGCGTCGCCCAACTCCATCAACAGGCGTTGACGCGCCTGAGGCGGCTACTCGGCGCCTGACCAGGAACCCATCGACCATGACCACGAGCTCCCCCCAAGACCCGACCCACCGCGCACGCCTCGATCGCCTGCTCGGATTCCTCGCCCGCGATCCGGACAACCTGAACCTGCGCGCCGACATCTTCGACGCGGCGCTCGCCGCCGGCGTGTTCGACGAGGCGCAGGGCCAGGTCGTGTGGGCGTTGACCCGGCAGCCCGTCGACCCGGGTTGGCGCCATCGCCTGGCCGTGCTGGACATGGCGCGCCAGGAATGGGACGAGGCGCGCACGCTGCTCGAGGGCCTCGAGGCCGAAGGCCTCGGGGGTCCGGTGGTGCGCTACAACCTCGCGTACGTGGACTTCGCGCAAGGCCGGTTCGCCGACGCGGAGGCGCGCCTGGCGCCGCTGGTCGAGCAGTCGCTGGCCGAGGTGCCCCAGAGCCTGTCCGTGCTGGTCAGCTGCCAGCATCGGCGCGGCGCGGCGGAAGAGGCCGTCGCCACCTTCGCGAAGTGGGGCGCAGCGGTGAACTCGGCGTCCGCCTTCGGCGCCGCGAGCCTGGCGGCGCTCGATGCGAGCCAGGCGCCGGCCGCCGGCGCATGGGCCGTCCAGGCGCTGCGCCTCGACTCGCGCCAGCCCGAGGCCATCGTGGCGCAGGCGACGCTGTTGCTGGGCGGCCGCGACGCCGCCGGCGCGTTGGCGCTGCTCGCCCCGCTGCTGGCGCGCGCGCCGGGCGACGGCCGCGCGCTGTCCACCGCGGCGATGGCGGAGATGCTGGCTGCGCGCCTGCCGCAGGCGCGCGCGCTGTTCCAGCGGGCCGTCGCCGCGATGCCGGGTCACATCGGCACCTGGCTCGCGTACGGGTGGTGCGAGTTGTTCATGGGCGATCGCGCCGCCGCGCGCCGCGCCTTCGAGACCGGCATGGCCATCGATCCGACCTTCGGCGAATCGCACGGCGCCGTCGCCGTGGTCGACGCGCTGGACGGCCGCCAGGCCGAGGCGCGCGAAGGCATCCGCCGCGCCACGGGCCTGGATCCGCGCGGACTCTCCGCCGCTTACGCGCAGGCGATCCTGGACGGCGAAGCGCACGACTCGCAGCGCTTCCTCGCGCTGGCCCAGCGCGTGCTGGGCCGCCACACGGCACCGGGCGGAAAGTCGCTCGCCGAGGTGGTGCTTGCCCCGCGCTGACGCGCTCGTCGAACCCCCGTCGAACGACGGCCGCCTGCGCGTGCTGGCGGCCATCGAACTGGGTGGCAACTGGGGGCATCTCCTGCGCGTCAAGCCGTTGCTCGAGACCTTGCGCGGGCGCGGCCACCCATGCGCGCTGGCCACGCCCGAGCCCGCGGCGGCGGCCCGGATGTTCGCCGGCGCGCCGGTCGAGATCTTCGCCTGCCCGTCGCTGAACCGCACGCACCCGGTCCCCGCGGGCCTGCACTTCAAGCACTACGTCCAGATCCTCGAGCATTGCGCCTTCGGCGCCGACGGGGTGCTCGACTCGAACCTGCGACAGTGGGTTGCGTTGACGCGAAGAGTTCGTCCGGACGTGATCCTGGCCGAATTCTCGCCAATGGCACTCCTGGTGGCGCATCTTTGCAGGATTCCGGTGGTGCAGGTGCCCACCGGCTGGGAGGCGCCTCCGGCAGGCGAGGTACTGCCCCTGATTCCGCCCTGGCAGGGCGAGGATGCCGCACCCTATGCCGACCAGGAGGCGCGACTGCTCGCCCGGCTGAATCGGCAGTGCGTCGCGCATCGGGTCCCGCCGTTCAACCGTGTCTCGGACCTGTACGCCATCGCTTCCCAGATGCTATGCACCTGGCCGGAAACCGACCATTTCGCGCCGCGCCGGCACGCGCGCTACATCGGCCCCATCTTCAGTGCGGATCGGGGCCACGACGTCGGCTGGGCCGCGACGCCAGCGACGCGCACCCGGGTGTTCATCTACCTGGTGGCCGATTGGCGCAACGACGCGCTCCTCGAGGCGCTTTGCCGGGCCGACGTCGATGCCGTCGCGGTGCTGCCCGGGATTTCCGCGGATGCTGCGCAGCGCCTGCGCGCGTCGGGAGTCCGGGTCTTCGACGGTGCCGTGCGCATCGATTCCGCCGTGCGCCATGCGCGCCTGGTGATCAGCAACGGCGGGCACGGCCTGATCGGCGCCAGCCTGGGCGCGGGCGTTCCGCTGCTGATGCTTCCGCGCAGCGCCGAGCAGGCGATGCTCGTCGATCGCCTGGTGGGGTTCGGCCTCGCGCACAAGTTCGGCGCCCCGGATCAATTCGGGGCGGACCTCCACCGCGCGCTCGCCGACGGGAATTGCCAAGCAGCCGCCCGCGCGATGGCCGACCGCTATGCGGGCTCCACGGTGGACTCCGCGTTGATCGCCGTCGCCGACGAAGTCGAACGAACGGCCACTCGGGCCGCCGCTCAGATCTGAGCGAAGCCGCCGTCGACGGCCAGTTCGACCCCGTTGACGAATGCGCTTTCCGTACTGGCGAGGAACAGCGCGGCGTTGGCGACATCGACGCCGGCGCCAACCCGGCCCGACGGGATGCGCGAGGCAAAGCCGGCCAGCATGCGCGGCGCCTGGCCCGGCGCCGCCATCGCCTGCAGTCCCGGCGTGTCGGTCGGTCCGGGGCTGAGGACGTTGACCCGGATGCCGCGCTCGCGCAGGTCGAGGAGCCAGCAGCGAGCGAAGCTGCGCACCGCCGCCTTGGCGGCGCTGTACACGCTCAGCGCGGGCGTGCCGCGCGCCGCGCTGCTCGAGGACACCAGGATCACGGACGCGCCGGGCGCGAGGAAGGGCAAGGCCTGTTGCACGGTGAACAGCGTGGACTTCACGTTCAGGTCGAAGACGCGATCGAAATGCGCGGGCGTGATCTTGCCGAGTGGCGCCAGTTCCGCACCGCCCACGTTGGCCACGAGGATGTCGATCCGCGGCGCGAGTTTGCCGATGCGGGCGTACGCGCGATCGATCGCGTCGATGTCGGTCATGTCCGCATCGATGGCGACGACGCGATCGCCCATGCCGGCCACGGCGGCGTCGAGCGCCGCGCGGGAGCGGGCCAGCGCGAACACCTGCGCGCCTTCGCTGGCGAAGCGGCGCACGATCGCCAGTCCGATCCCTTTCGACGCGCCCGCAACGATCGCCGTGCGCCCTGCAAGGCGTGCACTCATGGGATCGACGGATCCGGTTCCTGAGGCGCCAGGCGGTCGACCAGCCTGGACATGGCCGCGGAGAGTTCGGGATCCGAGGCGATGGCCTCGCGCGCCTGCTCGATCACCCGGCCGAAGGCGGGGTCGGACGGCGCCGCGCTGCCGAAGGTGCGGGCGACGCAGCTTTCCAGGAACGCCTCGACGACGCGCTGGCGGCGGCGGGGATCGCCGCGGCCGATCCGGTCGACCCGGCGGGCCAGGTCGGTGTCGAAATCGAAGGCCGGCGGCGACTCGGGCGTGCCGATGTCGGCGGGTGCGTCCTGTGCGGCGCCCAGGCGCGCCCGGCCGCCGACCGCGCGGGTGCGGGCGATCTGCTGGGCGATGCCGGTCTTGGAAATCGGACTCATCGGAGGCCCGCTCGACGTCGCTGCGAAGCCATGCGGTTATTGGCGGTACGCGCCGATCAGGAAGTGCGCGTCCGCGGCCGCGGCTTCCGGCTCGCCGGGGCTCGCGCGCAGGCTCGCCTCGCCGGCCTTCAGGCGATCGAGCACGCCCTGCATGTCGCCATTGAGCGGGAGGTTCTCCTGGTTGAGCGCGATGCCGCGTTCGATGGTGACCCGCGCCTGCTCGAACTGGTGGCCGAGCAGGCTCACGAGGCCTTGCGCGAAGAGGCGGAGGTAGTGGTCGGCCGGCAGCGTCAGCAACAGCTCCCACGTGGCCTGGCCGAGCGCCGCACGGCCGCCGGTGACCTGCATGAGGCCCAGCTGGAAGCGCGCGATCGCGAAGTCGGGCGAGCGCGTCAGGCAGGCGGTGTAGCAGGCCTCGGCCAGTTCGTAGTTGCCGGCGTGGGCGAAATTGGTGGCGCGCAGGTAGTAGGGCATGGACGCGCCGGGTTCGAGCGCCATGGCCTGCAGGCAGAGCGCCTCGGATTCGTCCAGGGCGTCGCGCGTCGTGGCGGCGAGTGCCGATTGCATCAGGTCGGAGTAGGTGGGTGCCATTCGGGGGTTCCATGCGCGAGTGCGCCAGGGGCTGCGAGGAGTCGGCGTCGGAACCGCCCGGGCCGGGTCGTGGCGGTGCTGCCTTGCACGCACTCGCGGGTGCCGGCTCGAACGCCTTGCGCGTCGGATGAACGGCCCCGGTGAGGCCTGCGGCTCGGGACACCTCGCGGCATCCCCGGCCAGCCTGCTTGGGCGGTTTCATTCATTGTCCGACGTTGGCCCGAAAAGTTTAGGGCGGCGGCGGAAATATTTATGAACCCGATCGCCGGGATTTCTTTCGCCAGCCCTAAACCTTGCTCGACTTCATCTGGATAAGGCTATCAATGTGACGGTGTATCCCGCCTTGGGAGGCGAGGAGCGGACGCCGTCGCGACAACAAATTTCGCAAGAAAGAAGTTCGACATGGTAGCGATCGTCAGCGGCAACAGTCTGGGCTTGAACCTCACCTCCATGGGCATGCTGGGCAACGTCGGGCCGCTCGGCACGATGCCCGGCACCGGGGCCTTCGGCACGGCGGCGCAAGGCGCGACCAAGGAATCGGCCTACGTCAACGCCTCGACCGGCAACCTGGTCGTGCAGGACGCGGACGCGCTGCTGGCGGGCGTCGACAACTCGAGCATCCTGGCGCAGCGGACGTACAACAGCCTGGGCACCTCGTCGTGGAACTACGCGGCGACGAAGTCGATCGTCAAGGTCAGCGCCAGCGTGCTGCAGCGCATCGACGTCGATGGCTCCGTGGCGACGTTCAACGTCTCGAGCTACGACCCGAACATGTACATCCAGAGCGGCGGGCAGTCGAGCGGCTTCAACACCATCTTCGTGTCGATGCTTGCCGGCACCTACTTCTGGACCAACGGAACGACCAACGCCACCGAGAGGTATTCGGGCGCCGGCGTTCTGCAGGCCGCGACCGATCCGCTTGGCAACGGCACGACCTACCAGTACGACGCCAACGGACTTCTGAACCACATCGTGGGCAGCGACGGCGAGTCCGTCAACTACACGTGGTCGAACGGCTTGCTCATGGCCGTGAGCGTCACGCTCACCGGCGGCACCACGCTCAACGAGGTCAGCTACACGTACGACGGTTCGAACCGGCTGGCCACGGTCACGGTCAACCTGAACGCCGACGGCACCGTCCCGACGGGCGCGGAATCCGCGCCGGGCTACACGACGACCTACACCTACGACGGCACCAGCAGCCGCATCGCCAGCATCACGCAGGCCGACGGCACGAAGACGTCGTTCACCTACGTCCTGGCCAACGGCGTCTACAAGGTCGCCACGACCACCGACGGCGACGGCAACAAGACGTCGTACACCTACGGCACTACCAGCACCACGGCCACCGACCCGTACGGCGTCGTCACCCAGTACGCCTACAACACCGCGGGACAGCTCACATCGGTCATCCAGGGCTACGTCGCGTCCACGGGCAAGGGCGTCAGCTCGGTGACCTATGCCTACACGGCCGCGGGCGAGGTCAACAAGATCACCGACGGCGCGGGGCGCGCGGTCACGCTCACCTACGACAGCCTCGGTCGCCTGGCCACGTCGACGGACGGCACGAGCGACGTGCTCACGCTCACCTACAACACCAGCAACCAGGTCATCGTGCGCGCGGTCAGCGGCGGCGCCGCGGCCAACGGGGGCGGCGAGGTGGAGCGTACCCGTTCCGTCTTCGCGGCCACGCTGGGCACGCAACTGCGCTTCACGCTGTCGCCCGAAGGCGTCGTCACCGAGTACCGCTACAACGCGGCGAAGCAGGTGGTCTCGACGATCACCTACGACACGCTCTACAACGTGGCTTCGCTGGGGGCAACCGCCGTCCCGACCGAGGCCCAGATGCAGACCTGGGCAACCGCGGCGGCCCAACCCCTGACGCTGATCCAACGCCAGGACTTCACCTACGACCTGCGTGGCGAGCTCAAGACGGCCACCACTTACGGCAGCGTCGACGCGTCCGGCAACGGCGTGGCATCGACCGCGAGCACCGTCCAGTACGTCTACAACCAGGCCGGCCAGTTGATCCAGACGGTGTCGGCGGACGGTCTCAGCGCAGCCCATTGGGTCTACGACGCCCTGGGCCGGCAGGTCCTGGCGGTGTCGGGCAGCGCGGACAACACGACGACGTCGGCCACCACGACGATGTACGACGACGCGCACGGCAAGGTCGTCGTGACCGCGGCCAACGGCGAGGTGACGACGACGGCACATGACGCCGCGGGTCGGATCGTCTCGGTGTCGCAGTCCACCGCTTCCGGCGCGCAGGCCGTCACGAAATACACGTACGACGCCGACGGTCGCCTGCTGATGACGACCGATCCGACGGGATCGCGATCGTTCATCCTTTACGACGGCGAAGGGCGCAAGGCGGCCGACATCGACGCCGACGGCAACATGACGACGTACACGTACGACGCCAGCAACCGGGTGAACTACTCGGAAATCTGGCAACACGTCGCGAACACGGCGTCGCTCGTGGATGCCGCGGGCAACCCGAAGACCGCGTGGAACGCCAATCCGTCCGGCGCGCCGGCGGGCACCAGCGTCGTCACCGTCGCCAGCCTGCTGCCCATGCTGAAGGTGGGCCAAAGCCGCAACTGGACGTTCTATGACGCCGCCGGGCGCGTGGCCTACGTGGTCGACAGCTACGGCTACACCACGCACACGGACTACGACTCGGCCGGCCGCGTGGCCGACGTGATCCAGTATGCGAACACCGTCGTGCTGCCCGGCGGAACCACGGCACCGAACTGGTCGACCGCGATCGTGACGAGCGCCGCCGATCGTCGCCAGACCTGGATCTACAACCGCGACGGCCTGTTGACGGCCACGATCGACGCCGACGGCTACCTCACGCAGAACGGCTACGACGCCAGCGACCGGTTGACGCTGACGAAGGCGTACGCCAACCCTGTCGCGAACTACGTCGGCAGCACGAGCCAACTGGCGACGGTCACGACGGCACGGGTCAACGATGCCTTGACCGGCCTCCTGCCCGCGGCGTCCCCGAACGACATCGTCACCTACCAATTCTGGAACAACAAGAACCAGGTGGTCGGGCAGATCGACGGCAACAGGTATCTGACGGAGACTGTCTACGACGTCGATGGCCGGGTCGCCAAGACGATCCGTTATGCGACACCCAGCAGCATTCCGCCCGGCGCAACGCTCGCCATGGTCCGGCCGCCGGTCTCGTCCGCGGACCAGATCTCGACCACCGGCTACGACGCGTGGGGTCGCATCGCCACGCAAGTCGATGTGGACGGGACGATCACGACCTACGGCTACGACGCCGTGGGGAACCTGACCCAGAAGACCGTGGCCCTCGGCACGCCCGATCAGCGCGGCATGCTGGCCCAGTACGACGTGCAGGGCCGGTTGGTGGGGCTGTTGTCGGCTGACGGTGTGGCCCTGCTCGATGGCAGCCAGACCACCGAGCAAGTCGCCGCGATCTGGGCCGAATATGGCACGAGCTACGCGTACGACGCGGCAGACCGGCTCACGAGCGAGACGGCGCCCGGCAACGCCCGGACGGTCTATCTCTACGACGACGCCGGGCAACTGATCTACACGATCGACGCCACCGGCAGCGTGACCTACACGACTCGCAACATGATGGGCCAGGCCACGGAGCGGGTGGTCGGACTGACCGTGCTGCCGGGTTCGATGCTGGGCACCTTGACCGGCGGGCTGCTTTCCTCGAGCGCCAACACGGCCATCGCCTCGTACCTGCGCACGGTCTCGTACGACGACGACGCCGAGGACATCGCCTACACGTACGACAAGAACTTCCGCCTCGCCAGCACCAACGACGAGAACGGCAACAGCACGTTGTACACGCGGAATGCGTTCGGCGACGTCGCCACGATCTCGACCAACTACCGGAGCTTCAACCTCGCCTCCACGTCGGGCAGCGAGGTCGACGTCGTGAACGAGCTGGTCACCAACACCGTCGATCACCGCGGCAACGTGATCGACCAGACGGTCGCCGGCGTCACCGTCGCCACGGTCACGGCGTCGCCCGCGCCGACGCCAGCGGCCATCTCGAGCCGGCTTTTGGGCGGCCCGATCTCGCCGCCGGGGCCCCAGCCGATCGTCACCACGACGACCACCCCGCTGTCGGACCGCAAGGCCACCTACGACGCCTTCGGCCGCGTCGCGACCAGCACCGACCGCACGGGCGCCAAGACGACCTACGCCTACGACCCGCTGGGCCATGTCGTGACCGTCACCGACGCGCTCAACAACTCGAGTTCGGCCACCTATGACGCGTTCGGACGTGTCCACACGAGCACGGACGCACGCGGCGACGTCACGACTTACGCCTACAACGACGCGCTGCGCAGCGTCACGGTGACGACCGCGGAAGGCATCACCACCACCACCAGCGCGAACGCCGAAGGCCAGGTGCACAGCATCACCGACGGCACCGGCAACACGACCAGCTACGCCTACGACGCCGACGGCAACCTGCTGACCGTGACCTCGCCCAGCGGCGTGGTGACGAACAGCTACGACGCCGCCGACCACCTGCTGTCGACGATCGACGCGGCGGGCAACACCGTCGCTTACGCCTACGATGCGATTGGCCGCGTACTGACCCGCACGGTCGATCCCTCGGGCCTGAACCTGCAGACGACGTTCGCCTACGACGGCGTCGGCAACGTCGTCCGCACGACCGATCCGAACGGCATCGTGACCGAGTCGACGTTCGACGGCGGCGGCCACGTGCTCACGAGCACGGTCGATCCGACCGGGCTCGGCCTCACCACCACCTACACCTACGACCAGCTCGGCAACGTCCTGGCCGTCACCAGTCCGGGCGGCGTTCAGACTCAATATTTCTACGACGTGCTCGGTCGCAGGATCTCGACCGTCGTCGGCTCGCAGGGCGTGACGGCGAGCTACGCCTACGACGCCGAGGACCGCGTCAGTGCCGTGACCGACGGCAACGGCAAGGTCACGCGCTACGTCTACGACGCGGACGGCCGCACCAGCTACGTCGTCGACGGCGCCGGCGACGTCACGCACACGGTCTACGATGCCCAGGGCAACGTCACCGAGCAGATCCAGTACGCCAACCGGATCGACGTCGCCAGCTACGTCGCGGGAACGGTCCCGACGATCGTGCCCGACCCCGCGCACGACGCCGACGTCCTCACCGTCTACGACAAGGACAACCGCGCCCGCTACGTGCTCCAGCACGTCGGCAGCGACGGCAAGACCTATTCCGTCACGCAACTGGGCTACGACGCCGACGGCCATGTCACGTCGCGGATCCAGTTCGCCAACGCGCTGACCGCCGCGACGGCGCCGACCACCGTGGCGGCACTGGACACGCTGGCGGCCGGGCTGCGCTCGCCCACGACGGACATCGTCGTGCGCAACGTCTTCGACGCGGCTGGCGACCTGACGTACAGCGTCGACGGTCTCGGCAACGTCACCCGCTACGTCTACGACGCGGACGGCCGCGTCCTGCAGAAGATCGCCTACGCGACGCCGATCGCCCCGGGCGGAGATCCGTCCGCGGTGGCCACGAGCGCGGCGGATACGGTCACTGGTTTCGCCTACGACAAGGCAGGCCGGCTGGTCTTCGCGGTGGATCCGCTCGGCGACGTCACGGGTTACGACCATGACGCCGACGGCAACGTCACCCGGACGGTGGCCTATGTGAACACGATCCCGGTACCGTCGTCCAGCGACGGACCGATGTCGCTTTCGGCCATCGGCGAATGGCTGGACCCATACATGGGCGTCGATCGCTCGACCCAATATTTCTTCGACGACGCCAATCGGCAGGTGCTGCAGGTGTCGGCCGAAGGGGTGGTGACCGCGACGGCCTATTTCGCCGACGGCAGCGTGGCGTCGACGACGCGCTACGCGGCACCGGTGTCGCAGGCAGACCTGCTCAACGCGGCCAACGACGCCGACGGCCTGACGGCCGACGACGTGACGGCCCTGCTGCGGCCCGACGCGACGCGCGACCAGACCGTGGCCTTCACGCTGGACGATTCCGGGCGCGTGCACACGCGCACCGTGAATCCGGGCGGCCTGGCCCTGACGACGACCTACACCTACGACGGCAATGGCCGGGTGGTCAAGGTCGTCGATCCGCTCGGCGTGGCGACGCGGACCGACTACGACGCGGCCGGCAACGTCTCCGGCACGACGGTCGACCCGGGTGGCCTGAACCTGCTCACGAGCTACACGTACGACGGCCAGGGCAACGTGCAGACCGCCACCAGCCCTGCCGGCAACGTGACGCGCTACGCGTACGACGCCGCCGGCCGCCTGGCCAGCCAGACGGTCGACCCGTCCGGCCTGGCGATCGTCACGGCCTTCGCCTACGACGCCAACGGCAACCTGGCCAGCGTCACCGACGCCGACGGCGGCGTCACGCGCTACGTGCGCGACGCCGACGGCCAGGTCGCCTGGACCGTGGACGCCGCGGGCGACGCGGTGCACCTGATCCGCGATGCGTTCGGCAACGTGACCGAGCAGATCGGCTACGCCACGCGCGTCGACCTGGCGCACTGGAACGGCATCGGCGTTCCGCCGGTGGTCGCCGACCTGGCCCGCGATGCCGACACGGTCACCGTGTACGACCGCGACGACCAGGCGCGCTACGTGGCGCGCCGCAGCGGCGATGGCACGTTCTGGGCGCTCAGCCAGGTCGGCTACGACGCCTTCGGGCAAGTGACGTCCCGCATCGATTTCGCCAGCCTGGCCACGGCCTCGCCGTTGCCGACCACGTTGTCCGGCATGCAGGCGCTGGTGGGCACGTTGCGCGATTTCACGCACGACAATTTCACCGGCAACGTCTACGACAACGCGGGCCAGCTCACCTGGACGGTCGACGGCATGGGCGACGTGACCCACTACGTCTACGACGGCACCGGCCGCGTGGTGCAGCAGGTCCAGTACGCCAACACGATCGACCCGACGCGCGACCAGTTCCCGTTCGGCCTGTCCAGCACGCCGGGCGGCAGCCAGGGCGTGCACACGCTGGTGATGATCCCCTACACCGAGCCGCAGTGGGTGATGCCCAGCGACAACGACCGGATCACGTCCTTCGTCTACGACGCCGCCGGACGCCTGGCCTACACGGTCGACGGCCTCGGCAGCGTCACGCAGGCCGTGCGCGACGCCGACGGCAACGTGGTCGAGACCATCGCCTACGCGGACCCCATCGGCGTTCCCGGCATCGACAACCCGCTGACGTTGGCCGACATGCCGAGCGCCGCGCAAGCCGCCAACCTGTCCAACCGGGTCAGCCGCGCGGTCTACGACAGCGCCGGCCGTGCCGCGTACGCCATCGACGCGCTCGGTGACGTCACCGCCAGCACCTACGACAAGAACGGCAACACGATCGCGGTCACGCAGTACGCCAGCCCGATCGATCCCACGGCGCTGCCGGCGGCGGCGTCTGCCGCGCAGGTGCAGGCGCTGCTGCATCCCGATGCGGTGCACGACCGCACCACGCTGTCGGCGTACGACGCCGACAACCGGCTCGTCTACGTCGTCGACGCGCTCGGCTACGTCACGCACACCACGTACGACGGCCTCGGCGAGATCCTCAGCGTCACCAGTTACGCCACGCCGACCAGCGGACTGGCCGCCGGCGCGACGGCGGCGGCGATCGCGGCCGCCGTGCAAGCCGACGCGATGCTGGACCGCACGCTGTCCGCCATGTACGACGGCGCCGGCAACAAGCAGACGTCCACCGACGCGCTGGGCCACACCGAGTCCTACACCTACGACGGCCGCGGCCAGCGCACCTCGCTGACCGACCGCAACGACGCGGTCACGACCTTCATCTACGACGCCGCGGGGCGCCTCGCCTACGAGAACGCGCCGTCGAGCGACCCGTCGCTGGCCTACGTCACCACGCACTACCTGTACGACGGGCTCGGCAACATCCTGACGCGCATCGAGGCGATGGGGACCGACGTCGAGCGCGTCACGAAGTACACCTACGACGCGCTCAACCGGCTGGCCGCCGAGGCCCGCGACGCGCATGTCTTCCATGAGTCCGGCGGCTACGGCGACCCGTACGGTGGTGGCTACGGCGACCCCTATGGCGGTGGCTACGGCGACCCGTACGGCGGTGGCTACGGCGACCCCTATGGCGGTGGCTATGGCGACCCGTACGGTGGCGGCTATGGCGATCCCTACGGGGGCGGCTACGGCGACCCGGCGCCCACGATCGGCGGCCCGATCCCGGATGAACCGGGACGCCTGGAAATCGGGCAGACGCTGCTCACGCAGTACCGCTACGACGCCTTCGGCGACCTGGTGGCCAGCGTCGACGCGGCCAACAACGTCACCACGATGGCCTACGACCAGGCCGGCCGCGTCGTGTACGACATCGACGGCATGGGCGACGTCACGGGCTACGAGCGCAATGCGTTCGGCGAAGCCGTCTCCACGACGCGCTACGAGCTCGCGCTCGGCTCGGACTACGCGACCGACGTCGCCGCGGGCACCTCGAAGCCCCTCGTCGCGGACGAGATCAGCCGCTTCGGCGACATGATCGGATCCGGCGGCCGCGTCGTCGGCGCCACGTACGACAACCTGGGTCGCCAGACCTCGGTGACGCAGCCCGCGGTCTTGGTCAGCGACGGCAACGGCCAGGACTACTGGGCCAGCCCGGTCACGGCCTACGTCTACGACGCGTTCGGCGGCGTGGTGCAGACCCGCGTGCTGGCGGACGCCGTCAACGACGTCTGGGCGACCACGAACGCCTACTTCGACAGGCGCGGCCAGCAGGTCGCGCAGGTCGATGCGCTCGGCTACCTCACCACGCAGCAGTTCGACGCGGTGGGCAATCGCACCAAGATCGTCGAAAGCGCCAACGCGGCCACCGGCGTATCCTTGTCGGGCTACACCGCGCCGGCCGCCAGCGCGCAGGATCGCGAGACCGACTACACCTACGACCTCGCGAACCGCGTCACGCGCGAAACGCGCGTCGGTGTCGCCTACAGCACGGCCTCCGACGGCACGTCGACCACGGGCAACCTGCAGACCGGCTACACCTACGACGCGGTCGGCAACCAGACGTCGGTCACCGACGCGCTGGGCAACACGACCTACACCTACTACGACGCCAACGGTCTCGTGGTGGCCACCGCGGGCCCGGCGCGCACGAGCCTTGTCGACGGCCGTTCCGTCACGCAGATTCCGCTGACCACGTACGAGCGCAACGCGCTCGGGAACGTCGTGACGCAGGTCGATCACGGCGCCGGCGCCGCGACGGCAAGCCTCGCGGGCTACACCGTGGCCGAGAGCCAGGACGACACCACGCCCCCGGACGCCGTCACGACCACCACCTACGACGTGCGTGGCCGTGCGATCGAGGTCACCGACGCCGAAGGCCAGACGCACTACGTCTCGTACGACGCCGACGGTCGCGTCGCCAGGACATGGAGCTACCGGACGGGCTTGTTCTACGAGGTGAACCAGGACACCGTCACCGACAAGTACGACGCCGATGGTCGACTGGTCGAAGTCGACCGGCCGGCGGATCTGGGCAACGACGCGATCGATACGTACGAATACGATGCCTACGGCGAACTCACGTCGGTGGACACCTGGCAGCCCAACCACAGCTACGGCCCGGTTGCGGACACCTACTATTCGTACGACGACGCCGGCCGCCTGATCTCGCAGAGCGGTTCGGCGCAGAACACCCTCTATCGCTACGACCTGCAAGGCTATCGCACCGCCATCCTGCAGCCGACGGACACCACCGGCGTACAGCGCACCGACTACGGCGTCGACCTGCTCGGACGCGCCACGCGGGTGACGGCACCGGCGCGCGTCGACGGCGACGACGCCGGGCGCCCGGTCGTCAACCAGACCTTCGACCGCTGGGGCAACCTGCTGACCCAGTCCGACGTGCGCAACGCGAACTGGATCACCACGTTCGCCTACAACGCGAACGACCAGCTGATCCTCGCCACGCAGCCCGACACGCTCGGCAACCAGAGCGCCGCGAGCCCGGTCACCCAGATCTGGTACGACGCGCTGGGTCGCCAGGTGGCCAAGCGCGACGTCAACGGACTGACGTCGCAGACCTGGGACGCGTCCAACGAGCTCACCAGCACGACGCGCATCGACGGCAAGACCCAGTCGGCGTCCTATGACGCGCTGGGCAACCTGATCGAGTCGATCGACTTCTCGGGCAACATCACCAAGTTCACGTACGACGCGGGGGGCCACGAGGTGATGGCCGCGCGCGTGGACGACGCGACCTACTCGGCGGATGGCTTCCTGGGCGTGGCGTCCGCCACCGTGATCGAGCGCTCGCGCTACGACGAGGCGGGAAACCGCATCCTCGACATCGGTGCCACCGGCGACGTCACGGCCTACATCTACGGCGTCGACCACCACTTGACCGAGACCATGCGGTTCACGGAAAAGGGGAGCCTGTCGGCGGACTACATCAACAGTGGTTCGATGCCGAACCAGTATGCCGGCGTCGTGACCAACTCGGTCTATCGCGACGCCGCTGGCCGTGTCGAATGGACGCTCGACGGCGACGGCGCCGCGGTCTACTACCAGTACGACGGCTCCGGACACTTGATCCGGGAACTGCAGGCGGGCACCTGGCGCAGCTGGCAAGACCTCGTCTACACGAGCAGCTACAACCCGCCGGACGCCACCCTGGGCTATTCGCCCGACCGCGCCGTCAACAATCTCTACGACGATGCCGGCCGCGTCATCGCCTCCATCGACGGCGCCGGCTTCCTCACCCGTTACACCTACGACGCGGCCGGCCGCGTCGTCGACACCTACCGCTATGCCACGGCCTTGACCGCGGCCCAGTACAACTCGCTGACCGATTGGCACCGCGTCCTGTATCAGACCTTCGACCAGCAGCAGCTGAACGCGCTGCTGCCGCCGACCAACGCGGACGACATCGAGACGCACAGCTTCTACGACGACGCCGGTGAACTCGTCGGCCAGACCGACGGCGACGGCTACCTGACGGAGACCACGTACGACGCGCACGGCCAGGTCACGGCCCAGACCCGCTACGCGACGCCGGTGACGGCGCCCATCGGCGCCACGACGACGCTCGCCGACATCCGCCCTGCGGCGACGGCGCTGGATCAGGCGACGAGCAACCAGTGGGACGCCCAAGGCCGCCTGACCCAGCACACCGACTCGCTCGGCCTGGTCACGACCTACGCGTACGACATCGACGGCAACGTGGTGCAGAAGACCATCGCCGCCGGCACGCCGGCCCAGCAGACGACGCTGGCGCGCTACGACAGCGAGAGCCGCCTGCTGCAACAGCTGCCGGCCCAGGGCGCGGCGCTCCTCACGAGCGGCATGACGACGGCCCAGGTCGAGGCCATCTGGAACCAGTACGGCACGCGCTACACCTACGACCAGCAGGGCGAACTGGCCAGCACGACCGCGCCCGGCGGCGATGTCACGCTGTACTACTACGACGACGCCGGCCAGCTGAGCTACAGCGTCGACGCGCTCGGCAGCGTGACGGCGCAGACGCGCGACGGCACCGGCAGCGTGGTCGCCACCACGGCGTACACCACGCAGATCGACGCGACGACGCTGGCCACGATGCAAGGCGGCAGGCTGTCCGCGGCGGCCAACGCGGCGGCGGCCGCCACGCTCGCCGCGGTGCAATCCGCGGCACCGGACCTCGACCAGGTCACCACCTACACGTACGACGCCGCCGGCCTGCTGTCGACGAAGACGGACGCGCTGGGCACCCTCCATTACGCCTACAACGCCTTCGGCGAGGTGCGCGAGCTGCACCGGATCGACGACACGAACCTGACGACGTTCTCGACGTTCGACGCGCGCGGCAACCTGGTGTCGACCACGGACAGCCTCAAGCTCGTCATCTCGCGCGCCACGTACGACGCCTTCGGGCGCGTGGCCACGCGCACCGACGGCTACGGCAACACGACGGAATACGAGTACGACCACGACGGCAACCTGATCGCCACCATTCCGCCGCTCGGCGATCCGACGCTGAGCACCTACGATGCACGCGGCCGCGTGTGGACCCAGACCGACGTCCACGGCGGCGTCACGCAGTACGCCTACGACGACGCGTCGCGCACGATGACCACGACGACGCCGGACGGCATCGTCTACACCTCGACCTTCGACGTGTTCGGCCACGTGCTGAGCGTCACCGACATCGACGGCCACACCACGTCCTACACCTACGACCTCGCCGGCAACGTGCTGACGAAGACGGGGCCCGACGACACCGTCACCAACACCTACGACGAATCGGAGCACCTGCTCACGACCACCGATTCGGCCACGGGAATCGAGACGGACTATTCGTACGACGCCGTCGGCCAGGTGCTCACGCGCACCGTCAAGACGTCCGACCGCACGCTCGTCACGACCTACGCGTACGACGCCTTCGGCAACGCGGTGACCACCACCGACCTGTCGACCGGCCTGGTGACGAAGCGGACGTTCGACCAGGAAGGCAACGTCGCCACGGTGACGGTGGATCCGGACGGACTGGCGCTCACCACGACGTACACGTACGACATGGAGCACGAGGCCATTCGTGTCACCGATCCCAGCGGCGTCACCACCGGCTATCACTACGACGGCCGGGGCCGGCTGCTGTCCAAGACCGTGGGCGCGCTGGACGGCGTGCCGCTCGACGACAGCCAGGAGACGGCCACCACCACCTATTCCTACGACGCCAACGGCCGCCTGAAGCAGGTGAGCAACGGCGGCGGCAACGTCATCGGCTACACCTACGACGCCGACGGCCGCCTCGAGTGGACGATCCAGAACGGCAGCGCGAAGCAGAACATCTACGACGACGAGGGCGACGTCATCGAGACGATAGCCCATGCCGCCGTCGGCACCTGGTACGGCGGCACGCCGTACACCTACGACAGCGACGACGATCGCCACGAATACAACTTCTACGATTCTCTCGGTCGCCTGACCGCGCACGTCGACGCCGAGGGCTACCTCACCACCTACGCCTACACGGCGCAGAGCCGCGTCAGCGCGGTCGTCGCCCATGCCGGTCAGATCGACGGCGGCGATGCCGCGCGGATCGCGGCCGACGTCGCGCAGGCGCGCGCGCAGGGGTCGTTCGCCTCGCTGGTGCCGGCCGCCTCCAGCAACGACCAGTCCACCTTCACCTTCTACGACACGCTCGGCCGCGTGAGTGCGAGCATCGACGCCTCGGGCATGCTCACCCAGGTGAGCTACGACGCGGCGGGCCGCGTGGCGTTGACCGTCATCCACGGCGTGCCGCTGGCGTTGTCCGTGCTGCAGTCCATCACGCCGGCGACCACGCTCGCCGACCTGGCCCTGCAACCGACGCCCAAGGACCGTCCCACCCACAACACCTACGACACCCTCGGACGCCTGGTCTCGCAGACCGACTGGCAGAACGACGTCACGGCGTGGGGCTACGACGCCGCGGGCAACGTCACGAGCACCACCGTCCACCAGGGCACCGCCGACGAAGCCACCACGCTGTCGCGCTACGACCTGGCCGGCCGCCTCGTCCAGAAGCTGTCCGCCAACGGCGCGGTCCTGCTCACCCCGGGCATGAGTCCCGCCGACATCGACACGGTCTGGCAGGCCAACGCCACCCGCTACAACTACGACGGCGAGCTGTTGTCGTCCACGGTCGATGCCGACGGCGTGCGCACGCTGTACTACTACGACGAGGGCGGGCGCCTGCGCTACACCATCGACGGTGGTGGTGCTGTCACCGAACAGACCTACGACACCGCGGGGCGCGTGGCGAGCACGGCCCGGTTCGGTGCGCCGTTCAATGCCACGGACCTCGCCGCGTTGCGCGGCGGCGAGTTGGTGGGGCAGGAAGACGTGGCGATGGCGCTGCGGTCCGTGTGGAGCTTCGCCGCCGAATCGGGCGCCTTCACCGAGACGGACTTCGCTTACGACAACCGCGTCACTTCGCGCGTGGCCTTCGCGTGGAGCGCGAGCGGCACCACCACGGCCTACACGTACGACGCGTTCGGTGACCTGACTGGCGTGCGTCACCTCGACGGATACGACAACCAGACCGACATCGAGACGATGTCCTACGACCGCCGCGGCCAGCTCGTCAAGACCGAGCTGGATCCCAGCGGCGCGGATGTCACCACGACGACTGCCTACGACGCGTTCGGCCGCGCCGTCGCCACGACGGACGGCAACCGCCAGACCACGCTCACGACCTACGACGCGGCCGGCCGCGTTCTGACGGTCACGGACCCGCTGCTGCACCAGCAGAGCGCGCAGTACGACGCGTTCGGCCGCGTGCTCTCGATCACCGACGCGCGCAACAACACCACCACCACGAGCTACGACGACACGGCGCGCACCGCGAAGCAGACCTCGCCGGAAGGCGTGATCACGATCACCACGTACGACCTCGAGGGCCGCGTCCACAGCATCCTCGACGGCCGCAACCAGCTCACCACGTACCACTACGACGCCGACGGCAACCTGAAGTCGGTCAGCGGTCCGGCCGGCACGGTCAGCAACGACTACGACGCCGCGGATCGCCTCGCCGGCACGACCGACCCCAATGGCCGCGTCGCCTATGCCTACGACGAGGGCGGCCGCGTCAAGTCGCGCATCGTCGATCCCGACGGGCTCGCGCTGCGCACCAAGTACAGCTACGACGCCCTGAGCCGGGTCTACGACACCACCGATCCCGAAGGCCACGTCACGCGCACGCTGTACGACCTGGACGGACGCGTCGCCAGCACCATCGTCGATCCCGACGGCATGGCGCTGACCACGAGCTACACCTACGATCCGGCTGGCAAGGTCCAGACCGTCCTCTCGCCCGCCCACGTGCTCACGCGCTACGTCTACGACCAGGCCGGCCGCCATACGCAGACCATCGTCGACCCGAGCGGTCTGAACCTCGTCACGAAGTACGACTACGACGGCGCCGGCAACGTGGTCGCGGTGACCGATGCCAACCATCACGTCACGCGCTACGTCTACGACGCCGACGGCCGCGTCAGCTACAAGGTGGACGGCGCGGGCGACGTCACGCACCTGCTCTACGACGAGAACGGCAACGTCACCGAGACGATTGGCTACTCGAACAGGACGGACCTCTCGACCTGGGACGGCATCAGCCCGCCCTCGGTGGCGGCCGATCCGGCCCGCGACTCCGACGTGGTCACCGTCTACGACAAGGACAACCGCGCCCGCTACACGCTCACGCACACCGAGAGCGACGGCCAGACCTGGGCCCTCTGCGAGTACGTGTACGACAACGGCGGCAACCTGCTTTCGAAGACCGAGTTCGGCCAGCCGCTGCACGGCGCCAACCCGCCGCTGGACGTCGCCGCCCTCCACGACGTGGCGGCTGCCCTCGCGTCGCCGGCCACGGACCGCATCACCACCAACCGCTACGACGACGCCGGCCGCCTGCATTGGACGTCGGACGCCCTGGGCGACGTCACGCGCATCGACTACGACGCCGCGGGCCGCGTCGTGCGCCAGGTGAAGTTCGCCGGTCCCGTCACGCCGGGCGTCGAGCCCGATACCGTCGTCGCCGGACCGGACGATCGCGTCACCACGTTCGCCTACGACACGGCCGGCCGCGCGACGTTCTCCGTCGATTCGCTGGGCGGCATCACGCAGACTGTCTACGACAAGGACGGCAATGCGGTCAAGACGACCGTCTACAACCTGCGCACCGACGCGCCGTCGGACGACGGGGACCTGCCCACCGACCACGGCCTGAAGGACGCGGTCAACGACGGCGACCTGCTGAACCGCGTGACGCACAGCGTCTACGACAACGCCGGGCGCGAGACCTGGACTGTGGATGCCGGCGGGCAGGTCACGCAGAAGGTCTACGACGGCAACGGCCAGGCGATCGCGGTGACGCGCTATGCCCAGCCCGTGACCGTCAACCTCCTGCCCGACCACGCAGAGGCCGACAACCTGAACGTCGACCTCCATTCGGATGCGAACCGCACCTCGCTGGCGGTCTACGACAACGCCGGCCGCCTGGCCTACAGCATCGATGCGGGCGGCTACGTCACGCACACCACGTACGACGGCGTCGGCAACACCACCGGCTCGACGCTGTACGCGGCGACGCTCTCCGGCGTGTCGGTCGGCGTCACGACGCAGACCCTGGACGGCATCTTCCAGGGCCCGCACCTGCTTGCCGATCACGACGAGACGCAGGGCGCCGCCTATGACGACGCCGACCACCTGCTGTCCACCACCGACGGCGCGAACGGCACGCAGCGCACCGAGGTGGACGGCCTGGGCCGCCGCATCGCGACCTACGACGCCAACAACAACAAGACGACCTACCAGTACGACGCCGCCGGCCACCTGGTCTCCCAGACCTCGCCGTCCAGCGACCCGGCCCTGGCCGGCGTCACCACCGCCTACGTCCACGACGTCTTCGGCGACCTGACCGCCATGACCCAGGCCGTGGGCACGTCGCTGGCGCGTACGACGCACTTCACGTACGACGCGCTGGGCCGCAAGCTCACTACGTCGCTCGAGCCGACGAAGATCTACGACGAGTCAATCGATCCGCTGAACCACCCGGGCCTGGCCCAGGCCGACTGCTACGAGAAGACCGCCACGCTGGTCGCCAGCAGCGTCTACGACGCCTTCGGCGACGAGATCGCCAAGTTCGACTGGGCGGATTCGACCGACGCGTCGCCGCCGATGACGCTCAAGACCTACGACCGGCTGGGCCGCGAGAAGTTCGAAGTCGATCCGATGGGCTTCGTCAGCCAGTACGACACCAATACCTTCGGCGACGTCACCACGTTCACGCGCTACGGCGTGAAGATCAACGTGGACGACGTGCGTGCCAGCGTGGTCGGCGATCACCCGTTCGGCACGGCGGCGGTCCAGTCGCGACTGGATGCGGCCAAGCTGGCGCGCACCGCCGCCGACGGCGACGACCGCATCATCCAGACCGACTTCGACAACCTCGGTCGCACCAGGACGGTGACGACGCTGCCCGACGTCTTCATCTACGACGGCAACGGGCACAGCTACACCGGACACGGCGTCACGACCTACGACTACGACGCCTTCGGCGACGTGATCCGGGCGTCGACGCTGGCGGACCAGGCCACCGGCCAGTGGGCGGTCACGACCAACTACTTCGATCACCGCGGCCTGCAGGTGGCCACGGTCGATCCGATGAACTACCTCACGACCCGGGAGTTCGACGCTGCCGGCAACGTGACGGACGTCGTCGAGTACGCGGATCCGGCCACCGGCGTGTCGACCGACGGCTACACGGTGCCGACGACGACCAGCCAGGGCGCGAACCGCCACACCGCGTTCACCTACGACCATGCCAACCGGGTGCTGACGCAGACCCTGGTCGGTGTCGCCTACAGCGTGAACAACTCCGGCACCACGGTGATCGGCAACCTCACCACGTCGTACACCTACGACGCGGTCGGCAACAAGACGTCCACGACGGACGCCGCCGGCAACACGTCGTACAGCTACTACGACGCCGCGAACCGCCTGTCGGCCCAGACCTCCGCGAGCTTCAGCACGGTCGTCGACGGCACGACCCTCACCTACATCCCGTTGACCACCTTCCAGCGCGACGCGCTGGGCAACGTCGTGGTGCAGACGCAGTACGGCGCCGGCGCGGCCACGGCCGACGCGAGCGGCTACACGGTCCGCGCCAACTCCGCCCCGAGCGATACCGGCGGCTTCGCCGCCGATCGCGTCACGCACATGGGCTACGACAACCGCGGCAACGTCATCACGTTGGTCGACGCGGGCGGCGAGGAACACGACGTGTCGTACGACGCGCAGGGCCATGCCGTGAAGTCGTGGTCGTTCGCGGACGAGTACGACGGCAGCCGAATCGAAAGCTACTCCGAAGTCGTCTACGACGCGCTCGGCAACCAGAAGAAGATCCTCACGCCGGCCTCGACGTCCGTGATCGGAGCGGACGGCAGGATCACCACGATCTCGCAGGCTGCAGCCGGCTCGGTGGAGGTCGACCAGACCTGGAACGCGTTCGGTGAGATGACGAGCCGCGCGACCTACCGGACCGCGGATCCGTCGGCAATCGACGCGAAGAACGAGTTCTTCGAGTACGACGCCGCCGGCCGCATGTGGCGCACCAACAGCGGCGGCAACGTGACCGTGATGTTGTTCGACCAGCAGGGTCGTGGCACCGCGCAGATCACCAGCTCGGGCCTCGTGAGCCAGCACTCGGGTGACGCGGTGAACCTGGCCACCGTCGACGACGTCCAGCTGATCGCCGGCTGGGGCAACGACGGCCTGCGCCGCTCCGAGAACCAGCTCGACCTGCTGGGCCGCACCGTCGTCCAGAGGCTGCCGGTTCGTCTGCTCGACGGTTCAGGCCAGGCGCCGTTCGTCGAGCAGGAGTTCGACCGCTGGAACAACGTGCTGTCCCAGACCGACGTCCGCGACACGCACTGGAAGACCGAGTACCAGTACAACTGGAACAACCAGGTCGTCCTGAAGCGCCAGCCCGATACGAACGCGGGCGGCGACCTGACGGGCGCGAGCCCCACCACGCAGCTGTTCTACGACCAGATGGGCCGCCAGGTCGGGCAGACCGACGCCGACGGCAATTTCACCGGCAAGGACTACGACGGCGCAGGCCATCTCGTCGCCGAGCATCATGCCGACACCGGCGTCGTCAGGCACGCCTACGACGTCTTCGGCGACGAAGTGAGGCTGACGAGCGCACGCGGCTTCGTCACGCAGTACCGCTACGACGCGATGGGCCGCAACACGGCCATCGGCAACGCCGCCGTCGCCGATTACGGCATCACCCACAACTGGTCCGTCGGCCAGATCGCGACGGGCGTCTGGACGTATTCGCACTACGACCAGGCCGGCAACAAGATCGAGACGATCGATGGCATGGGCGCCATCACGCACAACGTGTTCGACGCCCGCGGCAACATCGTCGAGACCATCACGCCCCAGGGCACGAACCGCTCGACCTACAACGCCGAGGACCTGAAGACCGGCGCACAGGACGCCATGGGCTATGCGGCCACGACGCCCTACCTGGCGAGCTGGACGTACGACGGCTTCGGCCAGCTCGAGAGCGCGAAGAACATCGGCGGCTACGTCACGACGTATCTCTACGACGTCGCGCAGCAGATGACGAGCCAGACGGGCACCTTCAAGCACATCACCTACTACTACGACGCCGCCGGCCAGCTCACGTCGCAGGTCGATGCCTCGGATACCTCCAACATCGAGACCACGAGCTACGGCTACGACGCGGCGGGCCACCACACCCACGAAGAGACGGATGTCGCCTCGGGCGTCCACGTCACGTCGTACCAGAACCAGAGCCTGTACTACGACGTCCTGGGCCGCCTGGTGGAAGTGAACGACCTGCGCAGCGGCCAGACCGTGCAGACCACGTACGACAAGGTCGGCAACACGCTCAACATCAAGGCGCAGTGGGGCGGCACGGGCCCTGCGATCCAGAACCTGTGGTTCGCCTACGACCAGATGAACCAGCAGGTGATGGTGGACGGTGCGGTCGACGGCAACAAGTTCAACACCAACAACCTGACGAAGGACCAGGGCCACATCCTCACGTACGACCTCGACGGCAACCGCGTCAGCGACACGTCGATCGGCACCGTGGTGGTGCCCATCATCGACGTGTCGGTCACGGTGACCGTCGACGAGAGCGGCGACGAGAGCTACACGCCGACCATCACGACGACGTACAGCACCGCCCGCTACGAGGCCCACCAGGGCGCGGTGACGCACTTCTACGAGTACGACCAGATGAGCCGCCTCAGCGAGGTGTACATCGAGGGGTATGCGCCGGTGCAGACTGGCTGGGAAGATCGCAGCGTGCAGGTCGACGGCCAGCAGGACAACTGGCAGACGGTCTCGGTGCCGGTCTACACCGCCGAACTGTCGTCCGACCTGCGCATCGTGCTCGATACCCGCGAGTACGACGCCGACAGCCGCGAGGTGCAGAGCGGCCCCGGCGTCGGCGCGCTGGACCCGGCCTACGTGGCCAAGCTGGTCGACGGCAACTACGACCTGAGCGGCGCGCAGACCACCGTGAGCTACTACGACGGCCAGGGCTACCTGCGTTCGCAGCACACGGTCAACGACGCCGACGCCAAGTTGAGCAGCGATACCCACTACATCACCTACGACGCGGCGGGCAACCTGCGCGACTACGAGAACGTCACCGGCAACGACTGGACCGACTACAAGATCACCATCGAGAATCTCGAAGGCTACAAGGAGCAGCGGACCGACGGCCTGAACAACAAGGGCGGCACGGCGTGGACCTCCGACACCTACGACGCCAACGGCTACCTGGTGAAGTTGGACAGCTCGGTGCCCAGCGACGAGCGCACATTCATCAACGACGCCGACGGCCGCGTGCTGCAGAAGACGCAGGGCACCAACGTGCTGGGCGAGTGGATCGTCAACGGTGAAGTGATCGCCAACATCGGTACCGATTCGACGGGCCACGTCGTCCAGACCTACGACCTGTCGTACACCCCGGTCACGAACTCGTACCCGAACGCCACCACCGGCCAGTACCCGGTGCAGTCGGGTGACACGCTCGAAACCATCGCGCAGGCCGCCTACGGCGACAGTTCGCTCTGGTACGTGATCGCCGACGCCAACGGCCTGCAGGACGACAGCGACCTGCGCGTGGGCCAGGTGTTGACGGTGCCGACGAAGTTGAACGGCACGCACAACAATTCGAGCACGGTCACGCCGTATGACCCGTCGAAGATCGTCGGGTCGACGGCGCCGAACGTTCCGGTGCCACCGCCTCCGAAGGGCGGGTGCGGCATCGTCGGCACGATCATCATGATCATCGTGGCCGTCGTGGTGACGTACTTCACCGCCGGCGCGGCGACGGGCGCCTTGCTATCCGCCTACGCGGCCGCGACTGGAGCCGCGGTCGTCGCGGGCAGCGCGGCAGCTCTCGCGATCGGCGCCGTCGGACTGGCGATCGCCGGAGCCGTCGGCTCCATCGCGAGCCAGTTGGTCGGCATGGCGATCCATCAGACCAAGGGCTTCAGCTGGAAGCAGGTGGGTGTCGCTGCAATAACCGAAGTGTTGACAGCGGGCGTTGGCAATGGCGCCGGCGGCGGAGTGGCCGACTTTGGCGTTGCCGTGGCGGAGGGAGCGCTCAGCAACGCCGCGGCCCAGGAGGTTTCCGTCAGGCTCGGATTGCAGAAGAACTTCAGCTGGCGCCAGGTTGCGGCTGCGGGCGTCACCGCTGGTGTCGGCGAAGAACTCGGCAGTCTGACGGCCGGCCTGGCGAATCAAGGCGGCGTGGCCGGACTTGCTGCCAGAAGCTTGACTGCGCTTGGCTCGTCGGCGGTCTCCATGGAGATCACCGATCACGGACACGCCAAGTTCAAGGACATCTTCGCGCAAAGCGCCGGATCGGTGGCCGGGTCGTATGCCGTGGGTGGCGTTGCGGATCTGGTCGCCGACTTCCAGGGCAAGTCGCCGGAAGCCGCCGCGGCGGAGAAGCTGAACTTCAACAAGTCGCTTGGATTGACCTCGGATGGTCATCTCGACTATGGCTCGGCGGGTCGGGCGGTGGCGGGCTTCTTTGGCAGCCCCTCTGACAGTGCGCCGGATACCGGTGCTACGACCCCTGTGAGTGGCACGAGTCAGGGCGGTGGTGGTGGGTCCACGTCGACCGGAATCACGACGCCACCGGGCTTCTCGGTGAACGATTCGGGTCCGGTAAACCCGACATACGGGGACTCGCCTACGCTTGCGCTAAACACCCGTCGTTTCGGTACCGACGTTCCCGGCCTGGAAGAGATGGAGGCAGCTCGGAACGGGCCACAGGAGTTCGTTTTCACACCGGTATCGAGTAGTGACGCCGCCACGCAAGGGGACAGCGTTCCTGCAAAGGAAGCTTACGCCGATCGCTACGACACCAACAGGAATGCCGTGGGCGATCTGTCGGGTGGAAACATGGGGGCTTCTGCCAGCAACTCTTCGAGTGCGGATCTCGCGGACTCGATGTGGCGGGACACGAACAATCATCCGGTTGGTGACCTCTCCAGTGGAAATGTATCGTCGCCAGATTCGCAGGAATCGGGTTCGAGCCCGACCCCTTCAGGGCGGCCCGCACCAGCGACGCAGCCGCGGGATTCTTCGGTTTCAGAGGGGGCACCTCATTCCGCGCCCACACCGGACGCAATGTCCAGCAATGTGCCCGATGCGGTTTCGTCGGGCTCGCGCTCGCCCACGCCTCTCGACGAAGCTCGATTGCCTGCCTGGACATGGGCAGGCATTAAAAACGCTCCCACCGGCGCTCCCACCGGCGCTCCCGCCGGGGCTCCCAATCCGGCGCCTTCGCGAGGGTTGATGGGGCCGTCGCCTTGGGACACTGCAGGTCTGACCAACATTGGAAGTGCCAAGAACGACCGCTGGCTCGATGGGGCGGCCGCGTCGATGTATCTCGCGGGAGATCTCCACCGATTCTTTCATCCCACCTACGATTCCGGGCAGCCCAATGTTGATCCGAGGATCAGCACCTGGATGAAGGGCGACCCCGTTTACACGACGTGGCTATCGCTGAACCAGAAGCATGACGGCCCGATAGAGCGAGAGCAATTCATCGGAAACCTAGGCAAGGCGGGCGCCAGCTTGGGCAATTCTCGGGTATCGCTCCTACCCGTGGGCGTTGGCGACACCGCAGACACCTTGTTGGCGCAACTGCGGTACCAACTCGGACCTGAGTACGCCGAAGCAGAAAAGCACAGTCCAACGCTTGAGACCATAGCGAAGGGCTTGGTGAAAGGTGCCAAACCGGGTGACTTCGTCAACGTCTCTGTGCTGTTCACGGCGGCCGAATCCCGCGCAAGGGATCGTGCCGCCAGTAAGCCGGACAGTTGGTACGGTGAGCTAGTTCATGATCCGCTGAAGCCGAGTGACGGCATTGGCACCATCCTCTGGCGAAGCATGAAAGCGGACATGTCGCTTAGCTATCATCTGAAGGATGATGTTTTGGCTCCGCCAGGACTTCAATGGCAAGGCAGCTTCCGGCATGGCGCGGACGTGTTGAACGGTGCGACAGTGGCACTTGACGCCGCCAATCTGGCACTGAAAGCACCAAGCGCCCTACGCACTGTGATGGACCTTGGTCGCGGTGTCCTTACGCCGACGAGAGAATTCGCGCAGATGACAGTCGCCCAAGTCAAGGACTTGATTAAGGCGGGCGTCGACGCAGCGGCCAAGGACAGCGCGAATCCTATTTCGGGGCAGCCAATTCGGACGGCACCACCTCAGCCGCCGGTGCCGAGGAGCCTCGTCGAAGCTTCCAAGGGCTCTCATTCAGGTCCGGCAGCTAACACGGGCGCCGCACCCGGAGCGCGATACTTTGAACCGGATCCTTCGGAACCGCTGCAATTGGGATACACACCAACGACAAAGACTCGCGCACAAGTTCTTGCAATGTCCGGACCCGAGCGTTGGCAGGCCGGCGAGGTGTATGTGCAAGAGCTCATGGGTGGAAAGGGACAAGTTCACTTTGCTGTGCCTGCTGGAGGCGTCGGGGATGCCGAGATCCTTGGCACGGGCGGTCGATTTGTCGATTCCTATGTTTCAAAGGCAGACGGCGCAATCGGTGGTGAGGTTAAGACTTACAAGCAATGGACTACGGTCAACGGAGTTCCCGTCAAGCAGACGGTAGAACTCACCAAGGATATTTTGCAGCAGGTTCGCAAGGACGCTTGGCTACAGAACAACATCGGTGGTTACAATGCGCGATGGGTATTCTTGGATGCACCCCCGTCGCCAGAACTTGCTCGGGAGTTGGCCAGGAATAACATTACTTACGTGATTCACCATTGAGGCTTCGAATATGGAATCTGGAAAACAGGAGCTTCTCAAAAAGCGAAATGACGGTTTCGATGATTTCTATGACTCGATGCTTTCGGGTCTCGTCGAATTCGTCGACGTACTCGGAATCTCGCCTCCTCACGAGGTTTTGAAGCATGCCGTGCAGTTTGTACCTTTGGTCGCGCAGGCGACTCATCAAATGCCGGTCGAAAGCGGCGACCATAAGGTCTGGTTCGTGACCAGGATGACCTATTTTGTGGGTGAAGTTTTTGTCCAAAAATTTGGTGGATGCTGGTTTGTGAACGATGCGCCCGAGAGCAGATATTTCGCGCGTTACGTGGTTGGTCAGTTCAAGCGTGATGCAAAGTCAAGTGCCATGATCGACCCGTATGAGATTGCGTTGGCCTATGTCGATGGAGCTCTGCCGCGAGATTTGGAAGCGTTGTTGGGGGAAGTCGAAGTTGCGCTGCGCGCTTACTAGCTGGAGGTTAGGCTTCCGCGGGTATCGGATTCGAGGTATTCCAGTCATCGGGTCAGATCTGAGGTAGCGGAGTCAGGGGCTATCTGGGCCGGGTCTTGCCTTTTGCCACTTATGTCGAACTCTCGCCGGCATTCGCTGGCGTAAATCAATCCCTAGGCATTCGATCGTCGCAGTCATGGATGACATCGACGCCAATCGAATGAATTCAAACAATCTCCTCTCAATCGACTGACCTGGGCGTCTCACACAATCGCTCGTAATCCCAAATGAAAAACTATCTCCTGATCCTCCTCGTCTCCCTCGTCGCCGGCTGCGCCACCGCGCCCCCGCTCCACGTCGAGGTCCCCGAGATCTCCAAGTCCCAATCGGTGACCGTGCGCGACGAGCGCCTGCCGATCGAGACCAAGCGCGAGGCGATGAGCTACCTGATCACGAGCGATGCCTACGGCATCTTCCGCAGTGGCGAGCTGGGCATCGATCCGCCGGTGTTGCGCCTGCTGCAGCACCGCGTCTTCGAGCACTCGGGCGCCGACGCCAAGGTCACGGTCTATCACTTCGTCACCTACCAGAACCTGCAATCGCAGTTGCGCGCAGGCGCGATGGGTGCGGCGCTGGGGCCGTTGGGCGCGTTGATCGGTTCGTCGGTGACCAACACGGATGGCGGCAGCGCCACGGAACTGGTCGACCGCGCCGCGTTCGACAAGCTGGCCGGCGACAACGAATGGAAGCGCGGCACCTATACCGCCACCGAGAACCCGAACAAGGGCGCCGTGTTCGTCACCTACATCGACGCTGAAGTCAATGGCAAGCGTGCCTTCGTGCGCGTGGTGTCGCCGCTGAAGGTTCCGGAGGGCAAGGTGCCTTACGTGGAAGCGGTCGAATCGTCGATTCGCGCCTGGCTGGGCCAGGTCTGACGGGGTGACGAGAGCGCCCGGTGCCGACCACGACGGCCTGGGCACTCCGGGATCCTGCTGGCGCGGGCCGGGTGCTCGCGCTCAGCGGTACGTCGCTCCGAAGCCCGTCTTCGATCGATAGCGCTTCTCCATCAGGCCTTGAACCTTCGGATCGAGTGCCGCGAACGACGCGTCGTCGAGGCTGTACTCCGGATCGCCGAACGCATACCGCACGCCGTCGCGGAAGTAGCCAAGGGTCAGCATGACCCGCGGCTCCGCCGTCGGATTGGGCGTGCCCCGGTGCAGCATGCCGGGATCGCGCAGAAGCAGGTCGCCCGGCATCAGGTCGAGCTTGACCGAGGGCAGCCGGTTCGCGAACGCCGTCATGCGCGGGTTCTCCTTGTCCTGGTCGAACGCGACGAGTCCGAAGCGGGTGAATGCCTCGCCGCTCCAGAGGTGGCTGCCGCCCGGCCAGACTTCCAGCGGGCCGTTGTGGAGCCCGCAGTGCATCAGCGGGATGTTCACGATCGTGCCGCTGCTGCGGCCGTCGCGGTAGAAGCCGATGTCGCGATGCGGCGACTGGAACGTGGAGCCCTGCAGGCAGGTGTCGCTCGAGATCGAGTTGCAGTAGAACGCCGAACCCAGCGCGCCCTGCAGCACGGCCACGGCGAACGGGTTGGCGACGACACGCGGGTCCGCGAACGCGCCGTTCATCCGGATGAACGCCCGCATGCGGGCCTTCACGATCCAGAACACGGTGTTGCCCCGGGATCGCCACGGCAGTTGCGCCGGCAACTGGCCGTGCGCGCTGGCCTGGCAGTCGGCGAGGATCTCGTCGTACTGGCGCTTCATCGCGTCGACCAGGTCGACGGGCAGCGCGCCGCGCAGGATCACGTAGCCTTGGCAGGCGAGCAGCAGCGTGGCCAGTTGCAGGTGATCCGGCTCCAGGCGTTGCCGCTGGCGTTCGCCATCGGTCAGCACGATGTGCTGCGGCGTCAGGTCGGTGGGCGTCATGGGGTCACGGAAGGCGGGAAATCCATCGAGAACGCGGCGGCGCGAAAGGTCGCCGTCGCGAGGCCGGCGACGGCCTCAGGCCACGGCGCCGATCTCTTCGCGCAGGCGATGGAACTCCCGCAACGTGCTCGCCGCGTCGATGCGCGCCAGCAGCCTGTCCTTCTCGCGCTCGCTCACGCGCAGGATGCTCTCGGCCTCGGTGACGGTGCCCAGCACCAGCCGCGCGGCGTCTTCCAGGCGCAGGTGGCGCGGGGCCGCGAAGTTGGCCAGCAGCGTCACGTCGGTGTCCGCGGGCGCGATGCCGTCGTTGTTCAGCACGGCCTGCGCGAGCTTGGCCTTGTGCTTCATCAACGGATCGTTGTCGATGTAGCCGTCGTGCACGCGACGCCGGCGCGCGTTGATGGCGTCGCGCAACTGCGCGCGCAGGCTGGCCGTCTCGTGGGCGCGTTCCATCTCGGCGACGGGTTGATCCCATTGCTCCGGCGTCATGGGCAGCGGCGGCGCGGGCAGGGCCGGGGCGCCGGCGGCGGCGAGGTCGTCGATCAGCCGCGCGCGCAGCGCCACGAGGTCGTCGTTGGTGAGGGCCGCGTCGATGGCGACGGTGAACGACTCGCGCAGGCGCTCGCTGGCGACGAGCGCGCCCCGCGTCGTCTCGTCGCGGTGCTGCACGAGCTGGGCGGCCTCGCGAAGGGTGAGGCGGCGAGCGGCGGCGATGCCATCGAGCAGGGGATAGGCGTCGGCGTCGGCGGTCGCGGCGATCGGTGCCGCCAGGAACGCGCGCGCCTCGGCGAGCTTGGCGGCCCGCAAGGTCTCGCCGAGCTGGCACGACGGCGCCCAGGGGCGCCGCATCGCGTCGATCCGTGCTTGCAGCAAGGTGTGCAAGGCCTGGCGATTGGCGTCGACCAGCGCCCTGGCCGTGCTCCGCTCGTCCGGGTCGCGCGCGTGCGCGAACGCGTTGCCGTTGAAACGCCAGCCCCAGCAATTGCGCAGCGTCATGCCGTCCGGGAGCGGGCCGCGATGGTGGCTGACGAAATACCAGTCGCCTTCCATGGCGGGACGGTAGTCGGGATCGTCGGTGAAATAGACGACGCGCTCGGACTTGACCTGGGAGACGACGTACCAGCCGGGGCTGGCGTCCGCGCTGGACGATTCGAGGCTCATGACGTGGACGGTTCGCAGTAGTACGGATGGATTCTGAACGCCCTCAGGCCGGCGTCGTTGCTGGCGCAGACGAGGGCCGGATGGCCGCCCAGCTCGCCGACCGCGGGCGCGTGGGAGAACTGGGCATCGATGCGTCCCTCCCAGACCTTGAGGCCGGAGGCCCGCTCGATGGCGGCCAGGTGCCCCGCGCGCGACAACATGACGAAATATCGACCGAACGGCACCGGGCGGGCCGTGCCCTCGGTGCGCAGCTTGCTGAGCCACCGAAGGGCCAGCGTGCCGATGTCGAACGCGCACAGTTGCCCGGAGTCGTCGAGCGTGAACACGGCGCCGTCCTCGACGTGCGTGAACTGCAGCACCTTGCTGGTGCCGTAGCGGCGCTGGCGCAGCAACTCGCCGGTGGCGAGGTCGAAGACCTGCAGCCAACCGTTCTCGGTGGCCAGGATCGCGCAGCCCGCCGCGATGGCCGGCTGCCCGCGCACCAGGCCTTCGGAGCTTGCCCGCCAGCGCAGCGCGCCGGTGTCGGCATCGACGCAGACCAGCGAGCGGTCGTTGCAGGTCGAGATCACGGCGCCCGTCGCCGCGTCGTGGCAGGGCGTTCCCGGCGGCCAGAACGCGTGCGGCGTGCGCCAGATCGTCCGGCCCGAGGCCCAGTCGAGCGCGAGCAGGTGGCCGCCCGGGCCGCCGTCGTCGGTCTCGGCGTTGACGTAGACGCGCGCTCCGGCCACGTCGACCACGGGCGTGGCGTGCACGGCCGCCCCGACGCGCCACCGCCAGGCGAGGCGCCCGGTGGCGGCGTCCAGGCGGGTGACGGTGCCGTCGTAGCAGCCGACGACGACGCTGCCGTCGACGACCTGCAGCCGCTGGACGATGCCCTTGACGGGGCGGCCGAGGCTGTCGGCCTGCCAGCGCGTCTCGCCCGTCGCGCCGTCGAAGCACCAGATGCGCGAGCGGTCGTCGGCGGCGTAGACCGCGCCGTCCGCGATGGCGGGCGCCGACTTGTGCGGGTAGGCCGTCCCGACGTTGAACTCGAAGCGCCACCAGGCGGGGCGCTCGAACAGGGCGGGCGCGGCCCCGGTCATCATCGGCGGACGCGCATCGTGGCAGTCGCGCGTCATGCCGATGTCGTGGCGCCTGAACACCGAGACCACCGGGCAACGGCCGACGCTCAGCTGGCGCGAGCCGAGGGGCGACCAGGAGTCGAACAGCACGGCGATCGCGCAGAGTTCGGCGGTCATGGCCTCGGCGGCCAGCGCCTGGTCCACGAGTTCCACGGCCGATCCGAGGCCGAGGAAGTCGTCCAGCATCACGGCGCGCGGCCGGCCTTCCAGCCGCGGGCCTTCGATCCAGCGCTTGCCGTAGTGGGTCTTGCGCTGGTCGCGCACCATCCAGACGGCCAGGTCGAGCCCGTCCTGTTCGGCCGCCGCGAAGGCGGTCGCGAACAGCAGGGGCGACCCGCCGAATCCGGGGCCGACGAGGACGTCGGGCTGGAACGGCCTGACGAGTTGCCACAACGCCCGGCCCGCGGCGCGCGCCAGGCGGGTCTGCGTGAGCATCCCCTTGAAGTCGAACGAGGGGAAGGGCGCGAGCTTGAGCACGCGCTCGAGCACGGCGCGGCGCAGCATCTCGCGCTCGCTGGAGGGCGCGACGGACGCCGTGTCGCCAGGCGGGCCGGCCATCAGCGCCCGCGGGATCGATGCATTCATGACTTGGCCCAGCTTTCCAGGGGATCGCGCAGGCGCCTGGCTGCGCGCGCGAGCCCGCGGGCGGCGCGGCGGCCGCGAGGCTTTACCAGGTGCAGGTTTCGTGCGGGACGTCGCCGTCGCCGTCGAACGAGAGCGCGGATTCGTCCGTCGCCGTGCCCGAGGCCTCGTCGGCGGCGGCGGGCATCAGGAACAGGGGCTCTTCGGAATCGAACAGCGCGGGCAGGTCGATGGAAGCGTTCAGCTTGGCAGCAGGCATGGGTTCTCCTGGGATCAGTTGAGGGTGGGCATGGGCTGGGCGGCGGCCGGGGCTGCCGGCGCCGCGAGGGGCTCGGCGACGAAACTGGCGAGGATCGCGTCGTAGGCCAGCGGGTTGACGATCGGGTTGGAATTCATCTCGAGCAGGAGGATGCGGCCCTCCGGCGTGCGGACCGCGTCGATGGCGAACAGGGTGGGAGACGGAACGTCGTCGGGAATCATCTGGCGCAGCAGGGGCCCGGCGGCGCGCAAGGCCTCCCACTGCGGCGACGCGTCGTGCTGGAGGTCGACGATCTGGCGTTCGGCCCGCTTCATCAGGTCCGAGCCGTAGCGGAACTCGACGCGTTGGACCTGTCCTGCGGCCGGGACATGGGTCATGTCGAGCCCGTCGAAGCGCAGCATGTCGGCGCAGCGCGCGAGGATCTTCTCGAGCTTGGCCTCGGTGACGCCCGGCACCAGCGCCAGGTGGCGGTCGATCAGCTCGCGGATGGACGCGGTGCCGTCGCCCACGACATTGGCGGCCGGGTCGCGCTCCATGCCGATGACCTGGGCGCCCCAGTACCAGACCTTGAGATGCTCGCCCTCGACGAACTTCTCGTAGAACTCGCCCTCGGCGATCCGCAGGGGGCGCTCGGCGCTGGAGCGATACGGGCCGTGCACGTGCTCGCCGAAGGAGCCGACCGCGCGCTTGACGACGACATCCTGCGATTGCGCCGTGCCGTCCAGGGCGATGTCCGGCACCGCCAGGCCCAGTTGGCGTGCGGCGCGCTTGAAGACGAGCTTGTCCTTGCTGGCCGGCCAGCCGTCGTGCGGATGCGGCCGCCAGCCGGCGAAATGCGTGGCCGCGTCGCTGAAGACGGGGATGTAGCGCTGCCGGCCGTCGATCACGGTCAGGAATTGCGGGTGCATGACCCAGTGCCGGCCGGCGTGGCGCACGAAGGCGCGCATCGAGTCCAGCTCGACGAGAATCTCCGCGCCATGCGCTTTCGCGGCACGGCGCAGCCAGCGGACATGGTCGAGGAAGAGGGTGTTGATGGGCAGCAAAGACGTTTCTCGCTCGATCCGGCACGCCATGCGGGCGCATTCCCGGGCGCCATGAGGGCGTTCGAAGGGGCCAAACTCGGTTATCCGCGCCCGAACGGAAAAGTTTAGGGGCCGCCGCGGTTTTTCCACGAGGCGTGCCGGCACGCAACGGGCGATTGTCGCGCAACGCATCCGCGGGTTCCAATGCGGATTCGTGCAACAAGTCGCTGCGCGAGCCATCCCGGCCCTGTGCGCGGACCCCGACCGATCTCGACCCATGACCCGCCCGATCCCGAGACTGATCCACCAGATGTGGGGCAGCTCCGCCGTCCCGGCCCCCTATTCGGACTACCACCGCCGCATCCGCGAACTCAATCCGGAGTGCAAGGTGCTCCTGTGGACGGATCGCGCCCTCGACGAGTTCGTCGAGACGGCCTTCCCGCACCGGTTCGACGCCTTCCGCGCACTGCCGCTCGACGTCCATCGCTGGGACCTGGCCCGCTACATGCTGCTGCGCCAGCACGGCGGCCTGTACGTCGACATGGACATCGAGCCGACCCGATCGTTCTCGCCCTTGTTCGACGGCGACGCCGGGCTGGCGCTGTTCCACGAACACCCGGACGACGTGAAACGCATGCGCCGCCACTGGATCCTGGCGAACGCCGTCATCGCTTGCGCCCCGGGGCCGTCCCTCATGGACACGTTGATCGACGAGATCTGCTCGTTGCGCCGCATCGACGCCACCCGCACGGGGGTCTGCGAGCAGACGGGCCCGATCCTGCTGACGTCGGTCTACGGCCGCCATCGGCCCCCGGCCGTCCTCCACGACCACCGCGCCTTCTTCCCCAACGCGAAGGCCTTCGACGGCAGCACCGGGTCGCAGGCCGGCCGATTCGGCACGCACCGGTTCGCGGCCACCTGGTGGAAGCAGGTGCAGCCGCCGCGCTGAGGCGAGCCGGCCGCGATCCAGGTTCAGCCCGGCTTGCGTACCTGCGGGCAGGACACCTGGAAGACCTCGCGCCGGCCGCCGTCGACGCGCACGGCGGTCAGCGCGCCGCCCCAGACGCAGCCGGTGTCGGTGGACAGCAGCAGCGGGGTGTCGACGAGGCCCAGTTGCGACCAGTGGCCGAAGGCGATCGGGGTGTCGCGGGTCAGCCGCTCGGGGTGGGCGAACCAGGGCAGCATGCCCGGGGGCGCCTCGCCGGGGCCGTCCTTCTTCAGTTCGAGCTCGCCGTCGGCGTTGCACAGGCGCATGCGGGTGAGGGTGTTGACGACGAAGCGCCAGCGGTCCGGGCCTTCGAGGGCCGGATCCCAGCGCCGCGGCTCGTTGCCGTACATCGTCGGCAGGAAGGCGGCGATGCCGGACGAGCGCAGCAGCGCCTCGATCTCGCCCGCGAGCGCGAGCGTCTGCGCCGCCGACCACTGCGGGATCACGCCGGCGTGCACCAGCAGCCAGCCGCAGGCCTCGGCGGCCAGGCGCTGGTGGCGCAGCCAGTCGAGCAGGGCGTCGCGGCGCGGATCGGCCAGGATGGCGTCCAGCGTGTCGCCCTTGCCCGGCTTGCGCACGCCGTGCGCCACGGCCAGCAGGTGCAGGTCGTGGTTGCCCAGGACGCAGCGCGCGGCGTCGCCGAGCGACTCCAGGCGCTGCAGCACCGGCAGGGATTGCGGGCCGCGGTTGACGAGGTCGCCAAGCAGGTGGATGCGGTCGCGCGACGGCGAGAAGTCGAGGGTGGCCAGGAGGTGCTCCAGGGGGTCGCAGCAGCCCTGGAGGTCGCCTATCAGATAATCCATGGTCCGATTCTGCTACGCTCGCGGGCTTTGGCCCTGCCGCGGCCTCATATTCCTCGATGGACGTCGCCCTTCTCTTTTTCCTGATCGTGCTGAACGCCGGTTTCGCGATGTCGGAAATGGCGTTGACGACGAGCCGCAAGGCGCGCCTGCAGGTGATGCTGGAAGCGGGCGAAGGCGGCGCCGAGGCGGCGATCGACCTGCACGACCACCCCACCAAGTTCCTGTCCACGGTGCAGGTGGGCATCACCTCCATCAGCGTGCTCAACGGCATCGTCGGCGACGCCGCGTTCTCCGAGCCACTGGGCGAATGGCTGCACGCCACGTTCTCGATGAGCGCGCGGCCCGCGCACGTCACCGCCACCGCGCTGGTGGTGCTGATCATCACGGTCGTGACCATCATCTTCGGCGAGCTGGTGCCCAAGCGCATCGGCCAGATGTTTCCCGAGACGGTGGCCGCGCTGGTCGCGCCGCCGATGCAGTGGCTGTCGATGGCCACGCGTCCGCTGGTGGTGCTGCTGTCGCAGACCACCGAGGCCATCCTGCGGCTGATCGGCATCAAGGGCAACGCCAAGCGCGAGGTGACGGAAGAAGAGATCGCCGCCAGCCTGGAAGAGGGCCTGGACGCCGGCGTGATCGAGGCGCAGGAGCACCAGATGGTGCGCAATGTGTTCCGCCTGGACGACCGCCAGATCGGCTCGATGATGATTCCGCGCGCGGAAATCCACTGGCTCGACGCCAACGCGCCGATCGAGGACGTCCTCAAGGCCGTCGTCGAGGAGGCGCACGCGCGCTATCCGGTGTGCCGCGGCGGGCTGGACGACGTCATCGGCGTCATCACGGCCCAGGGCCTGCTCAAGCCGCTGGCCGAGGGGCGCATGCCCGTCCTCACCGAGGAGCTGCAGCCGCCGGTCTTCGTTCCGGAGACGCTGTCGGGCATGGAGCTGCTGGATCATTTCCGCACCCACGTGGCGCAGCTCGTGTTCGTGGTCGACGAGTACGGCGCGGTGCAGGGCGTGATCACGCTGCGCGACGTGCTCGAAGCCATCACCGGCGAATTCGGCCCCGAATCGGGCGATGATGCGTGGGCGGTGCGCCGCGAGGACGGCAGCTGGCTGATGGACGGACTGATCCCGGTGCCCGAGATCAAGGATCGCCTCGAGATCAAGGACCTGCCCGAGGAAGACCGCGGGCGCTACAACACCCTGGCCGGCATGATCATGCTGTTGCTGGGACGCCTGCCCCGGACGACCGATGCGGTCGAATGGGGAGATTGGCGATTCGAGGTCGTCGACCTCGACGGCAAGCGAGTCGACAAGGTACTCGTGAGCCGGAATACTTCCCCTGGAGAACAACCATGATCGTCACCAACCTGCACAAAGAGCCCGTTGCGCTCGACACCGTCCTTCACCGCGACCTGCGCCTGAAGAACGAACTGAACGCGATCCCCAAGCTCGCGCCCTTCACCTCGTTCATGGTGTCCATCAGCGAGTTCGGCGACGCCGCCCTCAGCTTCCCGATCCTGTTCGTGCGCGCCGCGCCGGACGCGCTCGGCAACGACACGGTCGCGCCGGTGGCGGTGTTCGGCCTGAAGCCGGGCGAGAACCTGTTCGCCACGGCCGACGGCAAGTGGGACGCCGGCTACGTGCCCGCGATGCTGCGCGCCTACCCGTTCACGATGGCCCGCATCGAAGGGTCCGACCGCTGGGCCATGGTGTTCGACAACACCTGGGAAGGCATGTCGCGCACCGAGGGCATCCCGCTGTTCAACGAGAAGGGCGAGGCCACCGAGCTCCTGAACAACGTGCACAAGTTCGTGCAGGACCTCGAAACCGACCTCGAGCGCACCCGCCAGTTCTGCGCCGCGCTGCTGGAGATGAAGCTGCTCAAGCCGATGCGCTTCGACGCCACGCTGGCCAACGGCGAGGCGCTGTCGGTCGACGGCTTCATGACCGCCGACGAGGAAGCCATCTCCAAGCTGCCCGACGCACAGATCGCCACGATGTACCGCAACGGCATGCTGAGCCTGCTGGGCATCCACTCGGCCTCGCTGAACAACATGCGCCGCCTGCTGGATCGCCGCATCCTCCAGGGCAGCGCCCCCGCCGCGAACGCCTGAGCGGCCACGCGGGCACCGGCGCGGGATGCGCCCGGTGCGCCGCACGGATCAGCGCTCGCGCGCCTCGCGCGCGGGCGCCTGCCACCCCAACCGCATCGACAACTGCGCCGCCGCCGGCTTCAGCCGCGCCGCGACCGCGCCGTCGACCGCCGAATCGAAGGTGGCGCTCGGCCCGATGGCCGTCAGGCTCAGCACGAGCTGGCCGCGCGCGTCGAAGACGGGCACCGACACCGCGCTGATGCCGGGCAGGGCGACGCCCTCGATGCAGGCGACGCCGTCGGCGCGCACCCGCTCGATCTCGCGATCGAACGCCGTGCCCAGCCCGAAGCGCCCGCCCGCCCGCGCGCGGGCGGGACGCGCGCGAGCGGGCGCGAGGCGGGCCTCGTTCTCCAGCGCCTCGCGCACCGCCGCGGCCGGCCCGAACGCCGCGAACAGCCGGCCCGAGGCCGTGCCGGGAATGCTCATGACCGTGCCGTGGCGCATCGACACGTGCACCGGCGACGGCGCCTCCGCGATGCGCACCAGCGTCGGCCCGCGGTGGCCCCAGACGGCGATCGCCACCGTGTGGCCCGTCGCCCGGGCCAGC
>FTJN01001456.1_pt5 | contig 52427 bp, 41 predicted proteins | sample 1658361 | NCBI WGS metagenome assembly FTJN01 (sample SAMEA3914819, study PRJEB12502) | metagenome | biome: forest; material: soil | place: Canada | collected 2010-06-26 | depth 0.3 m
CGCCAGCACCACCGCCGCCGCCACCGGCGACACGGCCACCGCCAAGGCCGCCGGCGACACCGCCGCCGCCGCCGGTGACACGGCCGAAAAGGCCGGCGACGCCGCCAAGGACGCCGGCCACGACGCCAAGGACGCCGCCCACTAAAACGTTCAGCGCCGTGCGTGGTCCTCGTCCTTCGACAAGCTCAGGATGAGGACCATGTGCGAGCCCGGCAGTAGAAAAACCTCATCCTGAGCTTGTCGAAGGACGAGGTTTTTCGCTTCCCGAGCTTCGAGCCAAGGGCCGGCTCCGCCATGCGGGGCCGGCCTTTTTCGCATGTGCGAAATGAGCGCGGAGCGAACGACGCGCGGGCCGCGTTGTGCTCTCATGACCCGCCCCCGCAAGACCCGCCGCAAGGCCACGCCCGCCGACGCCTTCGCCCTGGCCACCGCCGGCGCCGAATTGGCCCTGGCCTCGCTGAAGGTCGTGGGCGCCCGGACGCCGATGATCGTCCAGGCCATCAGCGATCCCATGCGCGGGAATTACGCCGAGCTGACCCGCATGGTGTCGGAGAAGCCCCTGGCCTTCGCCAAGGGCGCGGCGGCCGGCGGTCCGGCCTGGCTGGCCATGGCGGCGGAGTCCAACCGCTATCTCGCACAGGCGTGGAAAACCCCGAGCTACGGCCTGGCGCCGGCCATGAACGCCTCGCTGGGCGCGATGGCCTTCTGGGGGCGGATGATGTCGCTGGGCGTGGCCTGGCAGTCGGCGATGCTGGCTCCGGTGCACGCCGAAGCGACCGCCAACGCGCGGCGTCTGAGCCCCAAGGCTTGAGCACAACGGGACGGGCGCCGTGAGGGAACGCGCGTTTTTCCCCTAGCCGCGAACCGGAAATGCCCGTCATCCTGGGGTTTCTGGGAACCGAAGGCGGCGTCAGATCGTCTCGGTCCCGAGCGAGGAGCGCCGCCGACATGTCCGGATCCGCCGTCGATTTCGATCGCATGACGACCCTGGGCGACGTCGCCCGCTATCACCACGAGGTTCGCCCCGACGCCACCGCCCTGGTGTTCGAGGGGCGCTCGACGACCTTCGCCGACTTTGACCGCCATACCGACCAGATCGCCAACGCCCTGCTGGCCGAGGGCCTGACCCAGGGCGACCGCATCGCCTATGTCGGCAAGAACAGCGACCACTATTTCGAGCTGCTGTTCGGCGCGGCCAAGGCCGGGGTCGTACTGGCGCCGATCGGCTGGCGGCTGGCCCCGCGCGAGATCGCCTACATCCTGGGCGACGCCGAGGCCCGGATGGTGTTCGTCGGTCCCGAACTGCTGGCCCACGTCCGCGACGTGGCCGAACTGATCCTCGACCAGCCCCAGCTGATCGCCATGGAGGCCAACGAGTATGGCCATCCCGAATTCATCGACTGGCGCGACGCCGCCGAATGCGCGCCGCCCGCCGCCCGGATCACCCGCGCCGACATCGCCATCCAGCTCTACACCTCGGGCACCACCGGCCGGCCCAAGGGCGCCATGCTGACCCACGACAACATCCTGGGGCCGCGCAAGCTGGCCGCCGCCGCCGACATGGCCTGGAACCGTTGGGGCCCCGACGACGTCAGCCTGGTGGCCATGCCCGTGGCCCATATCGGCGGCACCGGCTGGGGCGTGGTGGGGTTGGTCAACGGCGCCAAGGGCGTGGTGGCCCGCGAGTTCGACCCGACCAAGGTGCTGGACTTCATCGCGCGCGACCGGGTGTCCAAGATGTTCATGGTGCCCGCCGCCCTGCAGATCGTCGTGCGCCTGCCGCGCGCCCGCCAGGTCGACTACAGCCGCCTGACCCACATCCTCTACGGCGCGGCCCCCATCCCGCTGGACCTGCTGCGCGAGTGCCTCGAGGTGTTCGGCTGCGGTTTCGTCCAGCAATACGGCATGACCGAGACGACCGGCACGGTGGTCTATCTGCCGCCCGAGGACCACGATCCGGCCGGCAACGCCCGCATGCGCTCGGCCGGCCTGCCGATGCCGGGCGTCGAGCTGAAGGTGCTGGGCGAGGATGGCCAGGCCCTGCCACCGGGCGAGGTGGGCGAGATCGCGATCCGCTCGCCCGCCAACATGGCCGGCTACTGGAAGCTGCCCGAGGCGACGGCCGACACTATCGATTCCGATAGCTGGTTGCGCACCGGCGATGCGGGTTACATCGACGCCGACGGCTATCTGTTCATCCACGATCGCGTGAAGGACATGATCATCAGCGGCGGCGAGAACATCTATCCGGCCGAGGTCGAGAGCGCGGTCTACGGCCATCCGCACGTGGCCGAGGTGGCGGTGATCGGCGTGCCCGACGACACCTGGGGCGAGGCGGTCAAGGCGGTGGTGGCGTTGAAGCCCGGCGCGCCGTCCGACCCGGAGGACATCATCGCCTTCGCCCGCACCCGCATCGCCGGCTTCAAGGCCCCCAAGACCATCGACTTCGTCGAGGTCCTGCCGCGCAACGCCTCGGGCAAGATCCTGCGGCGCGAGCTGCGCGAGCCTTACTGGGTCGGGAAAGAACGACGGGTGAACTGATGGCCGACGGCGATGGCCGCATGGCGGGCCTGATCCAGGGGCTCTATCAGCCGGAAGGCAAACCCCGCGTCGACTTCCGCCAGCCGGCCGGCGAACCGGCCCTGGCCGCGCCGGACTCGGTGTCGTGGCGGGTGTTCAAGAACCCGGTCTCGCTGTTCATCGGCGGGGTGACGGCGGTGATCCTGGAACTGGCCGAGCCACGCGTGCGCACCGGGGTGTGGGAGCATTCCAGCTTCCGTAGCGATCCCCTGCCGCGCCTCAAGCGCACCGGTCTGGCGGCCATGGTCACGGTGTACGGCGCGCGTTCGACGGCCGAGAAGATGATCGCCGGCGTGGTGCGCCTGCACGACAAGGTCACCGGCGACACCCCGGCCGGCGCGGCCTATCGGGCCAATGACGTGGCGCTGCTGGACTGGGTCCAGGCCACCGCCAGCTTCGGCTTCATGGAGGCCTATCATGCGTTCGCCCGGCCTTTGAGCGACGTCGATCGCGACCGGTTTTACGCCGAGGCGGCCCCGGCGGCAGCCCTGTACGGGGCGGTGGGGGCGCCGGCTTCCGTCGCCGAATGGGAGGCTCAACTGGCGGCCATGCTGCCGGGGCTGGAGCGGCACGCGATCGTCTTCGAGTTCCTGGAGCTGATGCGCGAGACGAAGATCCTGCCGGGGCCGCTGGGCGGCTTGCAGAGCGCGCTGATCCGCGCGGCGGTGGCGATCACGCCCGTGGCCGTGCGCGAGGTCGTGGGGCTGGGACGTGAGTGGGATCTCGGGCCGATCGAGCGGCGGCTGGTGAAGTTGGCCGGCGCGGCGGCGGATCGGATTCCGGTGAACGGCACGCCGGCGGTGGAGGCCTGTCAGCGGATGGGGTTGCCCTCCAACTACCTTTACAAATGACCCCAGACGAACCCTCTCCCATGGGGAGAGGGAGGGGCCCAAGCGCAGCTTGGGAGGGTGAGGGGGTTCTGAGCTAACCGGCGTGCTGGCAGGGCGTCTGCGTGAAATCGGTGAGAGTGTAACCCCTCACCCTCCCAACCGCTTCGCGGTCGGGTCCCTCCCTCTCCCTCTGGGAGAGGGTTCAAGACGCGCGGAGCCGCTACGTATTGTCCCGATGCTCCACGCGCCCCTCCAGCACCTCCGTCCGCGAGAACACCTCCTCCTGGCCGTCCTGCAACAGCTCCTCGAAGTCGTCGCGGTCCTGCTCGGCCTGGGCCAGGACGATGCGTAGGGCGTCGACCTCGGTGGGAGCCTCGACCGTCATGCTGCGCAGCGGCGCGTGGGCCGGCGCGTCGCCCAGCCGGACGTCGATATGCCAGAGCGTGGTCATGCGGCTTCTCCCTATCCTTCGGGGCCTGGTTCGCTTCCCGGGAGGCGCACCATTGCACCAAGCGGCGTTTCTGGCGAGGTTGCGGACCGTGAGCTTGAGTTGGGGAGAATCCATGGCGGGTGGTGAAGGGCGGCAGGGCCCCGTCTCGGGCGTGGGCCGCCGCGCGGTCCTGGCCGCCGCCACGGGCCTGGCGGGCCTGGCGCTCGGCGGCCGCGCCAGCGCGCGCGCCGCTTCCTCGCGGGTCGAGACCCTGCTGGCCCAGATGACGATCGAGGAGAAGGCCGGCCAGCTGTCGTGCTATTCCGACACGCTGCGGCCGCCGGTCGGCGACATCAATCCGCTGGTCAACCAGCGCAACGCCCAGCAGATCCTGGCCGATGTCCGGGCCGGCCGCATCGGGACCCTGATGAACGGCGTCGGGGTCGAGGGCGCCTTGCAGGCCCAGACCGCCGCGGTCGAGCACTCGCGGCTGCACATCCCGCTGCTGTTCGCCGCCGACGTGATCCACGGTTTCAAGACCATCTTCCCGATCCCGCTGGCCGAGTCCGCCAGTTTCGACCCCACCCTGGCCGAGCGCACGGCCCGCGCCGCGGCGATCGAGGCCTCGTCGTACGGCAACCACTGGACCTTCGCCCCGATGGTCGACGTGGCCCGCGACCAGCGCTGGGGCCGGGGCGCCGAGGGCTCGGGCGAGGATGTGTTCCTGGGCGAGGTGATGGCCCAGGCCCGGGTGCGCGGCTTCCAGGGCCGCGACCTGACCGCCCCCGACAGCCTGCTCTCGACCGCCAAGCACTTCGCCGCCTACGGGGCGGTGATGGCGGGGCTCGACTACAACACCGTCGAGCTCTCCGAAGAGACCCTGCGCGAGGTCCACCTGCCGCCTTTCAAGGCCGCCTTCGACGCCGGCTGCCTGGCGGTGATGTCGGCCTTCAACGACATCAACGGCGTGCCCGCGACCGCCAACCACCACCTGCTGACCGACATCCTGCGCGGCGAGTGGGCCTTCAAGGGCGTGGTGATCTCCGACTACACCGCCGACCAGGAACTGGTGGCCCACGGCTACGCCGCCGACGACAAGGACGCCGCGCGGCTGGCGATCCTGGCCGGGGTCGACATCAGCATGCAGAGCGGGCTCTACAGCCGCTATCTGCCCGAGCTGGTCGCCCAGGGCCTGGTGCCGATGGCCGCCGTCGACAACGCCGTGCGCCGGGTGCTGAGCCTGAAGGAGGCGGTGGGTCTGTTCGACCGCCCGTTCCGCTCGATCGACCCCAAGGCCCAGGCCGCCAATACCGCCACCCCGGCCATGCGGGCGCTCTCTCGCGAGGCCGGCGGCAAGTCGATCGTCCTGCTGAAGAACGACGGCGGCCTGCTGCCCCTGCCGACCAAGGGCAAGCGCATCGCCCTGATCGGTCCGTTCGCCGACGACCGCGACAACATCCTGGGACCCTGGGCCTTCTTTGGCGACAAGAGCCTGGGCGTCGACCTGGCCACCGGCCTGCGCGAGGCGATGGCCGATCCGGCGCAACTGATCGTCGCCCGGGGCTGCGACGTCGAGAACACCATTGCCGGCGGCTTCGACCAGGCCGTCGCCGCCGCGCGCTCCGCCGACATCGTGCTGCTGGCGGTGGGCGAGGGTCAGAACATGTCGGGCGAGGCCCAGTCGCGCACCGAGATCGGCCTGCCGCGCGTGCAGCAGCAGTTGGCCGATCTGGTGGGGGCCGTGGGCAAGCCGACCGTGGTGCTGCTGCGCCATGGCCGGGCCCTGGTGCTGGAGGGGGCGGTCAAGGCGGCGCCGGCCATCCTGGCCACCTGGTTCCTGGGCAGCGAGACCGGCCATGCGGTAGCCGACGTGGTGTTCGGCAAGGTCAATCCGTCGGCCTGCCTACCGGTCAGCTTCCCGCACGAAAGCGGCCAGGAGCCGTTCGCCTACAACCACCGCACCACCGGCCGTCCCGCGCCCCAGGCCGACGACAGCCAGGAATACAAGGCCCGCTGGCGCACCACGCGCAACGAGGCGCTGTACCCGTTCGGCCACGGGCTGTCCTACACCAGCTTCGCGCTCAGCGACGTGCGGCTGTCGACCACCCGCCTGGCCTGGAACGACAAGCTCTATGTCAACGCCACCATCACCAACATCGGCAAGGTCGCGGGAGACCACGTGGTCCAGCTCTATGTCCGCGACCGGGTGGCCAGCCGCACCCGGCCGATCCGCGAGCTCAAGCGCTTCCTGCGGGTGTCGCTGAAGCCGGGCGAAAAGCGCGAGGTGCGCTTCAGCCTGGAGCGTGGCGCGCTGATGTTCGTCGGCGACAACGGCTGGATCGCCGAGCCGGGGATGTTCGACTTGTGGGTGGCGAATAGCGCGGTGGACGGGTTGGCGGCGAGTTTCGAGCTGCTGGGGGCGTGAGGGCCATCGGCATCCAGGCGTGATCACGATCCCGAGGGGACTCTCGGCGAGTCCGCTCGGGGTCTCGCGCCCCACCGATCAGTTCGCCGCTTGAGCCGCGGGTCCAGAAGCCGGGCGCAGCACGTACACGACTTGCAGGTCGAGCAGGGCGTGCAAGATCACGGCCGGGATCAGGCTGCCGCTCAACAGGAACACCAAGCCCAAGGCGAGGCCAGCGATCGCCGTGCCAAGCGCCCCCTTGAAGCCCTGATAGGCGTGGCCCAGGCCGAAGACCAGGCTCGACACCACCAGCGCGCCGGCCAAGGGCAGGCCGGGGGCGGGGTCATGAAGCAGGCGGATCAGAAAGCCGCGGAACAGGATCTCCTCGCAGACGCCGGCCGACAGGCTCAGGAGAATGAACGCCGCGCGCTCGGCGCCGGTATTGGGCAGCAGGCCAGGCAGCGAGGCGAAGCCTCGCCGCATCGCCGCCGCATAGGCCGTTCGCCAACGCGGTCCACGCGCGCTCCGCAGCAGCGGGAGCAGGGCGACCAAAAGGTAGGCCGCCGTCACCGCCCCGATCATCGGGACCGTGATCGTGGCGGCCGGCAGCCAGGCCGCGGGAGCGGCGGGGCTGTGAAGCAGCGATGTCCATCCGCGAATCCAGACCGCGAACGCGGCCAAGGCCCACAGAACCACGATGGTGATCCCGTAGGCCGTCAACTTGCGCCGGGGACTGGAAGCACACCCGTAGGCCCGACGCTCCAGCGGGGCGGTCAGCAGGCCCATGACGGCAAGGACTCCAGCAAGACCCCAGGCGGTCGCGGAATGACCGGACATCGGCGGCTCCAAATGTAAATGCAATCACTCATTTACATTATGAAGCGTGGGCGTCAACCTAGGCCCAGGGGGCGCGCGTAGATAAATCTGGGCGGGCATCCGATTCCCGGCGATGCTCCGGCGCGATGAAATCAGTCACACGAAGCCCCCTTCAGGCGCGCAGCCGGCAGACGATGGAGCGGCTGCTGACCGCGACCCTCGCCGTGATCGAAGAGCAGGGCCTTGCCGGTGTGACCATCCCCGAGATCGCCACGGCGGCTGGCCTTTCGCCGGGCAGCGTCTACCGACGCTTCGACGACAAGGAGGCGATGATCCGCATCGCCCTCCTGAGATTTCTGGAAGCTTCGCAAGAGATCAACCAGGCCAGCCTCCCGTCGGAACGGCTTCAAGGCTTGACCCTGGAAGAGGCGCTTGTCGCCCTCAGCCGGGGCTTGGTCGCGCAATACCGCGGACGCTTGGGACTTCTGAGGGCGCTGGATCAATATCTCGAGGGCCAGGCCGACGCGGCTTTCCGCGAGAGGGCGGTGAGCCTCGTCGAGGCCAACCTCCAGCTCGTCATCGGCGCGCTGACGCCCTTCCATGACCGGATCGCGGCGCCAGACCCCGAACGAGCCATCACCTTCGCGCTGCTCAGCGCGATCACCATGATCGAGGCGCACAAGCTGCACGATTCGCCGGTGTGGCGCCGCGTTCTCCCGCTCGACGACGAGGCTCTGGCGGTGGAAGCGGCGCGGGCAATGGTGGCCTATCTCGGCCGGCCATAACGCCGCCCTTGTTCGCCGCTCTCCATCTCGGCGCGGGGTGAGTTGGCGCTGGATCGAGCGCCCCGAGCGCTCTATGTCGATCAGCGCCGGGGCCAAGCCTCACTGGCCGTTTGACATCGGTCGCGCGGCCGATCATTTATCCTACAAATACGCTTGAACCGCGAGGCCCGATGACCGACGCCACCTCCATCCGCGTGGCCCTGATCGGCCTGGGCAAGATCGCGCGCGACCAGCATCTGCCGGCCATGGCCGGCGATCCGCGTTTCGAACTGGTGGCCATCGTCAGCCGTCACGCCGAGCAGCCGGGCCTGCCCAACTTCCACACCTTCGAAGACCTGCTGGCCAGCGGCGTGGCCTTCGACGCCGTCGCCCTGTGCACTCCGCCGCAAGTCCGCCACGGCCTGGCCCGCCAGGCGCTGGAAGCCGGCAAGCACGTGATGCTGGAAAAGCCCCCCGGCGCGACGCTGAGCGAGGTCGAGGACCTGCGCCAGGTGGCCGAAGCTCACGGCGTGACCCTGCAGACCACCTGGCACTCGCGCCATGCCCCCGCCGTGGCCCCCGCCCGCGATTGGCTGGCCGACAAGACCGTCACGGCGGCTCGCATCCACTGGCGCGAGGACGTCCGCGTCTGGCATCCCGGCCAGGACTGGATCTGGGAGCCGGGCGGCCTGGGGGTGTTCGATCCCGGCATCAACGCCCTGTCGATCGCCACCGCCGTCCTGCCGCGCCCGTTCTTCCTCACCTGCGCCGTGCTGCACGTGCCCGAGAACCGCCAGTCGCCGATCCAGGCCGAGCTGGACTTCGTCGACACCGCCGGCGTGCCGGTGCGGGCCGAGTTCGACTTCCTGCAAACGGGGCCGCAGAGCTGGGACATCGAGGTCGACACCGACGCCGGCGCCCTGCGCCTGTCGCACGGCGGCGCCAAGCTGTGGATCGACGGGGCCCTGGTCCACGAGCAGCCCGAGGCCGAGTATCCGGGGCTCTATGCCCGCTTCGCCGAACTGATCGCGGCGGGCCAGTCCGACGTCGATGTCACGCCGCTGCGCCATGTTGCTGACGCATTTCTGTTGGGTCGACGCATCGCCGCGCCGGCGTTCGTGGAATAGTCAGGGGCGCCTGGTTCTTCGTCCAACGTCGTTCTTGCATAAGCGGCGGTCGCAACGTTAGGTACCGCCAGGGGCGTGATACGTGCGTGCGGCCAGTGGCCGTGGGGAGCGCGATACGCGCTCCGGGGAGAGACGCGTGAAGTTCCTGGACGCCCCGTTGCCGCCGCCGCTGGCCGCCGCCTTGCGAGCCTGTCGCCCGCATTTCATGGCCGCCGCGGTGTTCAGCGCCATGATCAACGTGCTGTTGTTGGCCCCGACCATCTACATGATGCAGGTCTATGACCGGGTGGTGCCCACCGAGGGCCGCCTGACCCTGCTGTACCTGACCCTGGTGGTGGCCTTCGCCCTGGGCACCCAGACGGCGCTGGAGTCGGTGCGCTCGCGCCTGCTGGCCCTGGCCGGCCTGCGCCTGGACCGGCTGCTGGCCGGCGGCATCCTGCAACGCCTGATGAGCGCCATGACCCCCGGCTCGTCGGCCCAGGGCATGCGCGAGTTCGACATCGTGCGCGGCGCCATTTCGGGACCCGTGGCGGCGGCGGTGATGGATATCCCCTGGACGCCGATCTATGTGCTGGTCGCCTTCATGATCCACCCGGCCTTGGGCGCCATGACCATCGCCGGCGGGGTGATCCTGGTCGTGCTGGCGGTGCTGAACGAGCGCGCCACCCGCACCCGGGCTCGCGAGGCGTTCATCGCCCAGTCCCAGGCCTATGCCTCGCAGGAGGCCGCGGCGGCCAACGCCGAGGTCGTGCGGGCCCTGGGCATGCGCGGCGCCCTGCGCGAGCGCCAGCTGGCCGACCGCCGCAACGGCCTGGACCTGTCGGTCAAGGCCCAGTTCACCGGCGGCGGCTATTCGGCGGCCACCAAGTTCACCCGCATGTTCCTGCAGTCCGCGGCCCTGGGCCTGGGCGCCTGGCTGGCGGTCGACAAGCAGATCTCGGCCGGGGCGATCATCGCCGCCTCGGTGCTGATGAGCCGCGCCCTGCAACCGATCGAGCAACTGGTCGGGTCCTGGGCCGTGGTCGGCCAGGCGCGCGGCGCGCTCAACAACCTGGTCAAGCTGTTCCCCGCCAAGACCATGAACGTGGCCGGCACGCAATTGCCCGCGCCAACGGGGGCCCTGGCCCTGGAACAGGTGGCGGTGCGCGCGCCCGGCGAGGGCCCGATCCTGCTGCGCGGCGTCTCGCTGCGCCTGGCGCCGGGCGAGATCCTCGGAGTCATCGGCCCCAGCGGCGCGGGCAAGACCACCCTGGCGCGCGTGGCGTGCGGGGCGATCATCCCCGACGCCGGCACGGTGCGCCTGGACGGCGCCAGCCTGCTCGACTGGGACGGCGACCGGCTGGGCCGCCATATCGGCTATGTGCCGCAGGACTCGGCCCTGATCGCCGGCACCATCAAGGACAACATCTCGCGCTTCGCGGGCTGGGCGCCCAAGGATGAGGCCGCCCAGGGCGTGGGGCCCGCGCCGACCGCCGCGACCATCGACGCCGCCGTGGTGGCCGCCGCCCAGGCGGCGGGGGTGCACGAGCTGATCCTGCGCTTCCCCAACGGCTACGACACCCCGCTGGGGGCCGGCGGCCGCGGCCTCTCGGCGGGCCAGGCCCAGCGCGTGGCCCTGGCGCGGGCGCTCTACGACAACCCGACCCTGCTGATCCTGGACGAGCCCAACTCGGCGCTCGACGCCGACGGCGAGCTGGCGCTCAACAACGCCATCCTGGCCGCCAAGGCCCGGGGCGCGGCGATCCTGATCGTGGCCCACCGCACGGGCATCCTCAACATCGCCGATCGCCTGCTGGTGCTGCGCGACGGCCAGGTCGAGCGGATCGGACCGCGCGGCGAGGTCATCGCCCAGATGGCCGCCGCCGCCAAGACCGCCCAGGCCAACCCGGGCGCCACCAGCAACGCCGTCGCCCTACAGGCCGCCAAGCCATGACCGTTTCCGCTTCCCAGGCTTCCTCCTCCGAGACCCATCCGTCGGTGCCGCCGAGGCTGTCGGACGATCCGACCCTGTTCATTCGCGTCGGGACCGGAGTCGCCGGCCTGTTCTTCGTCGGCTTTCTCGGTTGGGCGGCCTTGGCGCCGCTCGACGCCGGGGCCTATGCCCACGGGGTGATCGCCGTGGCGGGCAACCGCCAGGCGGTCCAGACCCGCGAGGGCGGCGTGGTCACCGCGATCCGCGTCGTCGAAGGCCAGAGCGTGGTCAAGGGCCAGATCCTGGTCGAGCTGTCGGCCTCGGAACTGCGGGCCAGCGAGCGCGGCATGACCGGCGAGATGCTGACCCTGCTGGCCCAGCGCGCCCGTCTGGTCGCCGAGCGCGACCACAAGGCCGGCTTCGGCGCGCCGCCGGAGTTCGCCGACCTGGCGCCCGAGGACCGGCCGCTGGCCGAGGACTCCCTGCGCCTGCAACGCCAGCAGTTCCAGGCCCGCCGCAACTCGCTGCAAACCCAGCGCGGCGTGCTCAACCAGCGGGTCCTTCAGCTGGACCAGCAGACCAGCGGCGCCCAGCGCCAGTTGGAAGCCAATGTCGAGCAGCAGAAGCTGATCGACGAGGAGCTGAAGGGCGTGCAGGAGCTGGCGGCCAAGGGCTTCGCGCCCAAGACCCGCGTCCTGGCCCTGCAACGCAACGCCGCCTCGCTGGTCGGCGAGGACGGCGCCTATCGCGCCCAGATCGCCCGCTCCGGCGAGGCCGTCGGCGAGACCCGGCTGCAGACCCTGTCGCTGGAGCGCCAGATGATGGAGGAGGTCTCGGGCCAGCTTCGCGACGTCCAGGTCCGGCTCGACGACCTGCAGCCCAAGGTGCTGGCCGCCCGCGAGCAACTGGCCCGCGCCACGGTCCGCGCCCCGTCGGGCGGCAAGGTGGTGGGCCTCAACGTCTTCACCGTCGGCGGCGTGGTGGCGCCCGGCCAGACCCTGATGGAGGTCGTGCCCCAGGACCGCCGCCTGGTCATCCAGGCCAAGGTCTCGCCCAACGACGCCGACGACCTGAAGGTCGGCCAGAAGACCCAGATCCGCTTCACCTCGCTGCACGAACGCGACCTGCCGCTGCTGAACGGCGCCCTGACCGAACTGTCGGCCGACAGCTTCACCGACGAGAAGAGCGGCGTGCAGTACTTCCGCGCCGAGGTCTCGGCCCCGCCGGAGGAACTGGAAAAGGTCAGCAAGATCCGCGGCGGCCGCTCGGGCCTTCAGGCCGGCCTGCCGGTCGAGGTGCTGATCCCGCTGCGCAAACGCTCGGCCCTGGCCTATCTGGTCGAGCCGCTGTTCCAGACGTTCTGGCGGATGGGCCGCGAGCACTAGGGGGATCGATGTGGCCCCGCCGCCTCGACGTCATTCGCGGCCGCGCGCGCCCCAAGTCGACTAGGCGCCGCGGCGCTCGGATGGTCTGTTGGGCGCGTTCAAAGTTGAGTTATCCGGGGGCCTGAATGCAATCCGCAACGACCGTGACCCAGCCCGCGGCGAGTTGGGTGGCCCTGATCTTCATCCTGCTGTACTTCGCGCCCTTCATCTTCGGGGCGTTCGCGCGGCTGCGCGCGCGTCACCTCATCATCGTCGGCTTGGTCGACCTCATGCTGGGATGGACGATTTTCGGTTGGTTTCTCGGGATTTCCCTCGTCTTCTGGTGGAGGCGCAAGGCGGCTCGGACAGGGGTCCCGGAGGCGCACGCCTCCGGCACGGCCTCTCATCCCGCGTTCGAGCCGTCCGCGCCCCTTGAAGCGCCGGCGCCGCCTGACTCGAGCTGGCCCTCGGACCCACCGACCCTGAGCGGGGAAGCCGCTGTTCTGGCCGACGAGGCTGGGACCCTCTGGAGAGACCTGCAGTTCAGTTTCCACCTCGGGCTGGACAGGCTTGCGAAAGCCAAGGCGGATTTCGGCGACAGCATTCCGGACACCGTGTTTCTGGCGGCGGCGGCGACCAGCGTCCATGTCTGCAACCCCTCGGGCCGGCTGACACCCCTGGAGGTCGATCTGGTCAATCGCGCCTTCGGCATCACCGCCACGGCCGACTATTACCAACGTCTCTGGGCCGGCAGCCTCGAGGACGAGGCCCGATTTCGGGCGGACGCGGGTCACCACCTCCACGCCCTCATGTTCGCCGCCGCCGTCGGCGAGCGAGCGCTCGGCGGATTGCCCTACACCCCCGCCACCGACAGCGTCGTACGCTTCTTCAACCGCTTCACCGAAGCCCTGGTCCTGGCCGACGACAAGGCGACGGAGGCCGAGCTGGCGCAGATGACCTGGCTCACCAACCTCCTGCACGAGACGGCGCCTCGGGTGAAAGAGGCGCTGGCGGACATGGAGCCGCCCCCGGCCGAGGACTGCGCGGACCGCGGCACGGATCGCGGAGGCCCGGCAACCGCACCGCCGCCCCGGCCAACGGACGTGACGGATGAGACGCTCGAAGCCTGCATCGCAAAGCTTCACGCCCTGGTCGGGCTACAGTCGGTCAAGCGGGAGATCGACACCCTGGTGAACATCGCCAAGGTCTCCCAGATGAGACGCGAGCGAAATCTCCCCGTGTCGGAGCTGAGCTTGCACCTGGTGTTCTCGGGCAATCCCGGGACCGGCAAGACCACGGTCGCCCGGATCGTGTCACAGATCTACGGCAAGCTGGGCCTGATATCGAAAGGGCAACTGGTAGAGGTGGATCGCAGCCAGATGGTCGCCGGATATGTCGGGCAAACCGCGCCGAGGGTGGCGGCGGTGGTCGAGCAGGCGCTGGGAGGCGTCCTGTTCATCGACGAGGCCTACGCCCTGATGTCGAAGGGCGGCCAGGACTTCGGGTCCGAAGCGATCGAAACGCTTCTGAAGCTGATGGAGGACCACCGCGACGATCTGGTGGTGATCGCGGCCGGATACGGCGCCGAGATGCAGGCGTTCCTGGACTCCAACCCCGGCTTGCGCTCGCGGTTCGCGCGCACCATCGATTTCCCCGACTACACGCCCGACGAGACCCTCGAAATCTTTGAACGGCAGGCCAAGGGCGCCGACTACATCCTGTCCGGTCCGGCGCGCGACATGGTCCGCGCGGAACTGGCGCGGCGCCGCGCCGTGGCCGTCAACTTCGCCAACGGACGCGATGTGCGCAACCTGTTCGAACAGGTGCTGGCCATGCAGGCCAATCGGCTGGGTCAGACCGCATCGATCTCGGACGAAATGCTGAAGACGATCGAGGAAGCCGATGTGAGGATGGCGCTGCCGGCGAGCTGACGGAGGGGCGACAAGATCGCCTGAAGTCCGATCCGCGCGCGTGGCCGTATTGGACGCCACCAACGCAAATAAGAAAGGCGGGCCTCCCCCAAGGCCCGCCTTCAGTTTTAAGTCCCCCTCGGGGGTTGGGCGGCGTGGTCGCGCGACCAATCCTGGCCTTCGCGGTGCGCCGTTCTCCGAGCCCTGACCCCGCGTTCGCCTTGGGGCGTCCTCGCGGTAGGTCGAAGTCTATATTCGACGACGTTACTGTTCGAAAATCAGTGTTCGTTCGTCGGATGGCCGACAGCTGTAAGGCTTTGCGCGCGTTAAACATTACATGCCGGTTCCATTTTCTTGACCGGCCGTCTCAAAGCAAAACCCCGCCCTCGCGTGGTGCGACGAACGCCCGCATTGGCCAGGGGTGCAAATGCGTGATTGTGCCTTGGGGGAGGCCGCATGAGTGACCCAGTAGAGCCGCGTAACGATCCTCGGACCTTGGCGCGGACGAACTTCAGTACGCGGAGCGTACCGCCGGAAGATCGGCACGACTATTATCGGCGCGAGGTGCTGACCGCGCTCGACGCGCGCGACCCCGAGCCCGGCTTTTCCGCCAACATCACCTCGCTGCGCTTGGGCGCGCACGCCTTCTACGTCACCGAGACGGGCGGGCACACGATGTTCCGCACGCCCGAGATGATCGCCGCCGACGGCCACGACCACTATATCGTGCAGTTCAACATCGCCGGCTCGCACACCGGCGACTTCGACGGCGTGACGTTCTCGGCCGGGCCGGGCGAGATCGGCATCTGCGACCTGTCGCGGCCGATGCTGCTGCACTCGACCTCGGTCAAGGTGCTGTCGACCTTCCTGCCGCGCGATCAGGTCCAGGCCGTGGTGCCCGGGATCGACCTGCACGGCATGGTGCTGGACGGCAACCGCGCCGGCCTGCTGGTGGAGCATCTGACGGCGGTGACCCGCTGGTTCCCGCAATTGCTGCCCGAGACCCTGCCGGGCATCACCCGCGCCACCATCGAGCTCTTGGGCGCGTGCCTGGCGATGGAGGCCGGACGGGCCGATTTCGGCGTCCGCGAGTCGCCGCTGCTGCTGCGGGCGCGCTCCTATGTCGAGGCCAACCTGCTGGAGCCCAGCCTCAACCCGGCCAAGATCAGCGAGGCCCTGGGGGTGTCGCGCTCGACCCTCTACCGCCTGTTCGAGCCGCTGGGCGGGGTGACGGCCTATATCTGGGACCGCCGCCTGCACCTGGCCCGCGCCGCCCTGCTGGATCCCAAGCGGGCCCGGCGGATCAGCGAGATCGCCTTCCAGTGCGGCTTCAGCAGCGAGGCCCATTTCAGCCGCAGCTTCCGCAAGGCCTTCAACATCCGCCCCAGCGACCTGCGCTCCCTGCAGCCCAGTTTGGTGGACGAGCCGGACACGCCGTTCGGGCGGTGGACCGACACGGTCACGGGTTAGGGTAGGGGGCCTTTCCTTCTCCTCCCCCGTGAAACGGGGGAGGTGGCGCGTCGCTAGCAGCGACGTGACGGAGGGGGCGTCCCGCCGCGCCGCCGACGCCCCCTCCGTCACGGCGCGTATTCGCACCGCGCCACCTCCCCCGCATTGCGGGTGGAGAAGAACGTCTGCACCGAAACTGCACCGCAAACGCGCCGCCCAACCGGCTTCGTCTCGACGGCGACACGGCAACAAGCAGGCTCCCGAGGTCGGAGCCCGTCATGCCGCTTTCCCGTCGCCCGCGCGACCTGTCCTTCGCGCTCAAGGCCAGCGCCGCCGTGGCCCTGGTGGTCGTCGCCGACCTGCTGTTCTGGGGCCACGGGATCGGCTCCACCCTGGGCGGCTTCGCCCTGCTGCTGACCCTGGCGGCCACCGCCCTCCATCCCGCCGCCCGCCGCGACCTCAAGGGCGCGTGGGCCCTGCTGGCCGCCACCGTGCTGTCGCTGGTCCTGGCCTGGGCGCCGAGCCTTCTGGCCTGGATCCTGTTCTGGGCGACGCTGAGCCTGGCGGTGCTGCTGCCCCGCGCCGCGCGCTTCGACGACGCCTGGCGGTGGAGCCAGCGCCTGGTCGCCCAGGCGGTCGTGGGTCTGTTCGGGCCCTGGCTGGACCTCGCCCGGGCGCGCAAGACCAACCGCGCCAGGCGGGCCTGGAACTGGAAGGCGGCCGTGCCGCTGCTGGCCCTGCCGGTGGTCGGGGGCGGGGTGTTCCTGACGCTGTTCGCCGCCGCCAATCCGGTGATCGCCACGGCCCTGTCGGCCATCCGTTTCCCGGCCTTCAGCGCCGACCTGTTCTTCCGGTCGATCTTCTGGCTGATGGTGCTGACCCTGGCCTGGAGCCTGCTGCGGCCGCGTCGTCGCCGGGCCCTGCCGGTCGCCAAGACCCGAGCGGTCACCGCCATCGCTGGGGTCTCGGTCGCCTCGGTGACCCTGTCGCTGATCGTCTTCAACGCCCTGTTCGCCGTGCAGAACGGCCTGGACGCGGTGATCCTGTGGGGCGGCGCCGGGCCGCCGGCCGGCCTGACCCTGGCGCAATACGCCCATCGCGGGGCCTATCCGCTGATCGCCACCGCCCTGCTGGCCGGCCTGTTCGTGCTGGTGATGCTGGACCCGCGCATGAAGACCGCCAAGGTTCCGCTGATCCGCGTCCTGGTGGTGGTCTGGGTGGCCCAGAACCTGTTCCTGGTCGCCTCCAGCATCCTGCGCACCGTGGACTATGTGCAGGCCTATTCCCTGACCCGCCTGCGGATCGCCGCCCTGGTCTGGATGGCCCTGGTCGGTCTGGGCCTGATCCTGATCTGCTGGCGGATGCTGTGCGGCAAGAGCGGGGCGTGGCTGATCAACGCCAACGCCGCCGCCGCCCTGCTGGTGCTGACCGCCAGCTGCGTCGCCGATCTGGGCGCGGTGGCCGCCGCCTGGAACGTCCGCCACGCCCGCGAGGTCGGCGGCCAGGGCGCGGCGCTGGACGTCTGCTATCTCAACGACCTGGGTCCCTCGGCCCTGGTGTCGCTGGTGGAGTTGGAGCGGGCCTCGACCTCGCCCGAACTGACCGACCGCGTCGCCTGGGTGCGTGAGCGGGCGCTGATCGACCTGCGCGCCCAGCAGGCGGACTGGCGCGGCTGGACCGTGCGCGATGCGTTGCGGCTGGAGCGGGTCAGGGCCTTCAAGCGCGAGCGGCCGCTGGTCCACAGCGCGCCGGCCTATCAGCGCGACTGTGACGGTCGTCCCGTCGCGCCGCCGCCGCCGGAGCCCGCGCCGCCGTCGATCCCCTACGACGTCCCCCTGACGTCCACCCCGTTGACGCCGGGTCCGGAGCACTGAACATGAGCGCCATGCAGCGTACGATCCTGATCGTCGACGACGATCCCCACATCCGCCAGCTCCTGGTGTTCGCCCTGGCCAAGGTGGGCTTGCAGACCCGCGAGGCGGCCGACGGCGAGGCGGCCCTGGCCAGCGTGGCCGAGCGCGCGCCCGACCTGGTGGTGCTGGACATCAACATGCCGCGCCTGGACGGGCTGGAGGTCTGCCGCCGGCTGCGGGCCCAGGGCGACCTGCCGATCCTGTTCCTCAGCTCGCGCGACGACGAGATCGACCGGGTGCTGGGCATTGAGCTGGGCGCCGACGACTACGTGGTCAAGCCCTTCAGCCCGCGCGAGGTGGTGGCCCGGGTCCAGGCGATCCTGCGCCGGACGGGCGGCAAGAGCGCCGAGGTCGCGCCCGCCAACGGCTCCATCGTGCGCGGCAAGCTGACCCTCGATCCCGAGGCCTGGAGCGCGGCCTGGGCGGGGGGCGAGGTGTCGCTGACGGTCACCGAGTTCACGATCCTCAAGACCCTGGCCGCCACGCCCACCAAGGTGTTCAGCCGCGACGCCATCATCGACCGCCTGCGCGGCCCGGGCTTCGCCGTGACCGACCGCACCATCGACAGCCATGTGCGCAACCTGCGGGCCAAGTTCGCCGGCATCGGCGGCCACGACGTGATCGAGACCCGGGCCGGGATCGGCTACCGCCTGGGCGCTTGCGCCGGCGTCGAGGGATGATCGACCCGGTGCGCGGCTGGGTCAGGACCTGGTGGCCGGCCCTGCGGCTGCGGACCATCCTGCTGACCGTGCTGTTGTTCGCCGCCGCCATGCCGGCCATCGGGGCGGTGTTCCTGCGCACCTATGAGAACACCCTGATCCGCCAGACCGAGGCCGAGCTGACCTCGCAGGGCGCGGCCCTGGCCTCGGCAGCGGCCAATCTCTGGCCCGGCGCCGTGCGCGACCTGACGCCGGCCGACCCCGACGCCCGCGACGACCCCGGCTACTACCGCCCCGAGGCCACCAGCGTCGACCTGCGCGCCTCGCCCCTGCTGCCCGAGCGCCCCGCCGCGATCCCCGGCGCCAAGGCCGATCCGCAGGCCGAGGCGGCGGCCGAGGTGCTGGAGCCGATCTTCGACCAGACCAGCCGCAGCACCCTGGCCTCGATCCTGATCGTCGACCGCCATGGGGTGGTGGTGCGCGGCCTGGGCCAGGGCGGGAGCCTGGCGGCCCTGCCGGAGATCCAGGCGGCCCTGCACGGCCATGCGCGCACCGTCCTGCGCCGCAACGGGGCCTATCATCCGCGCTATTCGTTCGAGTGGCTCAGCCGCGCCTCGGCCGTGCGCCTGCACCATGCGCGGCCGGTGGTGGTCAATGGCAAGGTGGTGGGCGCGCTGCTGCTGTCGCGCTCGCCCCGGGCGCTGTTCCGCGGCGTCTACCAGGACCGGGGCAAGCTGCTGGTCGGCGGCGGGGCGACGATCCTGCTGCTGGTGCTGCTGTCGGGCCTGGTGTCGCGCGGCGTGACCCGGCCGATCGAGGCGCTCAGCGCCGCCACCCGGAGCGTGGCCAGCGGTCAGGGCAGCGTGCCGGAGACCCCGGCCACCGCCGCCGTCGAGATCCGCGACCTCTACCAGGACTTCCGGGTGATGGCCGACGCCATCGCCGTGCGCTCGCGCTACCTGCGCGACTTCGCCGCCGCCGTCAGCCACGAGTTCAAGACCCCCCTGGCCGGGATCACCGGCGCCGTCGAGCTGCTGGACGACCATTTCGACACCATGAGCGAGGCCGAGCGGCGCCGGTTCCTGGGCAATATCTCGGCCGACAGCGCCCGGCTCTCGCAGCTGGTCGGCCGGCTGATGGACCTGGCGCGGGCCGACATGGCCATGCCCCAGGCGGGGGTCACCTCGTCGCTGGCCTCGGCGGCGCGGCGGGTGGCCGACGCGCAAGGGCGCGACATCGCCGTGGTGCTGGACCTGCCGGACGACCTGCCGTTGGTGGCCGCGCCCGAGGCGACGGTGGAGACGGTGCTGACGACCCTGGTGGAGAACAGTCGCCAGGCCGGCGCCCGGACGGTGCGGATCGCCGCGGCGGTGGTCGGCGACGAGGTGGTGCTACGGGTGTCGGACGACGGCCCCGGCGTCCCGGCCGCCGACCGCGAGCGCCTGTTCGAACCGTTCTTCACCAGCCGGCGGGAGACGGGCGGGACGGGCCTGGGCCTGTCGATCGCACGGTCGCTGCTGGCGGCGAGTTCGGGGCGGGTGGGATTGGTTGAGGGCGAGGCGGGGGCGGTGTTTGAGGTGGGGCTGTTGCGGGGGTGAGGCGGGGAGATTCGGGGCGGGGCGCTGGCGGCAAATCCAAAGCTGGAATTGCTATAGTTAAGCTGTCTGATAAGTTGTGTCGCCTCGCTCTTTGAGGCGGCGAGGCGAGCGAGCAATGAACATTGATGAGCTTCATAGACTAGCTATCTGGTTCAACTCCCAATTTCCGGCGACAAATCGGCTTTATGCCGAACTTCTTGAACCGCTCAATCATAATGCAAATCAAGCTGACAAGCGGCCGCTTGAAGAGCCTCTCCAAGCGTTGACTAACTTCCTGAGCGTTCAGCGGTTCGATGAACTCTCCATCCAGCAATTGAAAATGTTGTCGGCAATGGGCGTGGACGCCTACATGGGCCCGGAGGGCGCTAACTTCGTGAACACCGTAGTTCGAACGTCGAACTACGACCCGGCCACTGCGGTCCAAAGGATCAACGAAGCGATCCAGGCCCTCAGCAGAACCCGCTCTTCATTCACGGCCTATGCCGAAGCGGTGACGAACCTTGGGTTCGAAGTTCGCGAAATCGAAGCCGACGATGATCGCATCATCATCCGCGTTGGCTTCCAAAATGACGTTTCAATCCACAACGTCACGGATTGGAAAGATACCGGGAAAGAGTGGTATGAAATCATTCGTGGCTTGGCCATGGCGTGCGACGAAAAGCCTGAAGACGTCAAAGTTGTCGGTGCAGAGACCGGATCTATAATTCTTATTCTGGCTGGAACTGTCGCATTTACGACGCTTTTAGCCAAAATTTCCAAGAATATCACCAGCGTGGCCATGGACGTTCTTAGCGTACGCTCCTCCATGGAAGACCTTCGTCAAAAAGGAATTCTGACGAAGACGATGGAAAAGGAATTCAATGAAATCGAAAAGACCAAAAAGGATAGCGCTGTTACGACTATCGAAGCCGTCTTAGCTGACCATTTGAAGGGTAAGGACGGGGAAATCAAAGCCGCCCTCGTCAAGTCCATCCAGAAGCTACTGACTTTCAGCGAGAAAGGTGGAAGCGTCGATTTTGTCGCCCCTGAAGAAGAGGAAGAAGAACTTGACGACGTTGGGGACGGTGGGCTGAAGGCTGCGTTAATCGACGCGCGCGATGTGATCCGCGAATATCAGAGCCAACGTGATAGCCTGAAGCGGCTCTCGGATGGGTCTAAGGACAATCAAGCCTAGCCCCTGACCTTCCCATCCGCCCCGGATGGGCCATGCCTTAAACCCTTGGTGGATCGGGGCTCTGGCGTCTGGCCGGGTCAAGGACGGCGCGGAGCGTCGCCGCGACGCGGCCGCCGGAGGCGGTCCTTGAGGCGGTCGGACGCCAGAGCAAGCTCGCCATCAAGGTTTCAAGGCGCGGCCTCGCCGCTGGCGGGCGGATTGGGAAGGGGCTGGGCCTTTCCCTTTTAGAACCGTCATCCTCGGACTTGTTCCGAGGACCCCTGTTTCAGCCGCGAAGAAGGATGATCCGTGGAGCGGTGAGGCCGCGGTTTTGCTTCAGTCGACAGCGCGGCGGCGCGAGGGGTCCTCGGAACAAGTCCGAGGATGACGGTGGGAAGGGGAGGCGCGGTGTTTGGGGGCGTGACACGGCCTTCTTCTCCTCACCCGTGAAACGGGGGAGGTGGCGCGTCGCTAGCAGCGACGTGACGGAGGGGGCGTCCCCGCCGCCGTGACGCCCCCTCCGTCACGATGCGTATTCGCATCGCGCCACCTCCCCCGCGTCGCGGGTGAGGAGAAGGCTACTTCCGGCCGCCCCACCGCACCTTGCGGAACGCGCGTAACGCCACGATCATGCCGATCATCGAGATCACCGCGCCGGCCATGCGCGTGACGTCGGTGTGCAGGGTGAATTCGACGGCCAGGCCCGCCGCGACGAGACCGGCGCCGAGGGCGAACTGGATCTTGCTCTGAGTGTCCATGGCGGGGCTTTACGACGGCAGCGCGGGCGAGGCCAGGAGGGGAGGCGTTCCGAGCTTCTCGACGCGCCGGCCGTGGCGTCCACCGGAAAATTCGGTTTCGAGGAAAGCGATCACGCAGGCCTTGGCGACCTCGAACCCGATCAGGCGGGCGCCGAGGGCGATGACGTTGGCGTCGTTATGCTCGCGGCCGAGGGTCGCCGAGACGGGATCGTTGACCAGCGCGCAGCGGCAGGCCGGATTGCGATTGACCGCGATGGAGATGCCTATGCCCGAGCCGCAGAGCGCGACGCCGCGCTCGGCCCGGCCGCTCGCGACATGCTCGGCGAGCTTGTAGCCATAGTCGGGATAGTCGACGCGCGCGTCGCTGTCGGGTCCCAGGTCCGCCACATCATGGCCTTCGCTCGCCAGCCACGCGGCCAGCTGGGCCTTGAGTTGGATCGCGGCATGGTCCGAGGCGATGGCGATGCGCATGGTGTCGGTTCCTTCGGCCCGCATCCGCCCAGTGAATGGAGTCGCGCCTTAAAGCCTTGGTGGATCGGAGCTCTGGCGTCTGGCCGTGTCAAGGCGCGCCTCCCCCGCGTTGCGGGTGAGGAGAGGGAAGCTCGCCTCAGGGCTTCTTCTCGATCAGGCCGCGTCCCAGAACCGTGATGGCGATCAGACCCGAGGGCCACAGGCACAGAAGAACGGTTTGCCAGACCTGGTAGCGATGGAAGTCGACGGCGGTGTGGGATTGCCCCTGCTTGCCGCAATATCCGAACGGGTGGTCGTGGTGGAAATACGGGGTCGAGGCCTCGCAGGGGTGAATGGGGCCGTCTGAAAACAGGGCCATCCCGCCGACGAACCACACGAACATGATCATGCCGATCACCGAGATCAGATTGCCCCGGAGCGTGATCATCCTTTCCGATGTCCACTGACGTTGGAGCGACATTGTCCGGCCTGTCTCTTCCTGGGCGGCCCCGGCCGCGCCCGGCGGATCGGAGCCGTGGCGCGCGACCAAGTCAAGGTGCAAGCTTGGCCTTTGGCGGCCTTCTTCTCCTCACCCGTGAAACGGGGGAGGTGGCCGCGAAGCGGACGGAGGGGGCGTCGTGCGGCGGCCGGACGCCCCCTCCGTCACGATGCGTATTCGCATCGCGCCACCTCCCCCGCGTTGCGGGTGAGGAGAAGGAAGGCGCGCTTTAGAGCCGTCCGCGCCGCCCGCCCTTCAGCTTGTCCAGGGCGCGGCGGGCGTGTTCGGCCTGGGCGGCCACGGGCGTGGGTTCCGGAACCGCCGGGCGGCGCGTGTCCATCACCATCGCGCTCAGATCGGCCACGCCCTGGGCGGCGTGCAGGCCCGCCGCGACGGCGTCGACCATGGAGGAGGCCGGCTTGGCGCGGTCGCGGGGGGTGATCAGGGCCACCTTCCTCGCCATGGCGGCGAGGTCGCCGATGGCCTTGGCCTTGTCGCGGGCCTGGCGGATCGCGGCGGGGTCGGTGGTGGTGTCGATGGTCTTCCAGGCCGCGTCGAGGGCGGCCATCAGCTTGAGCTGGAAGTTCAGGCACCAGGTGGGGATGTCTTGGGCTTGGGTCATGGCCTTATGATGCGGCCATCCTGGAGAGTGGGGATCGGAAACGTGCGTTTTTGTGTAAGGGGTTGAATTAAAAGAGCTCTGTTCCGAGCGGAGCGGGGATAGGGCGCGGCTTTCGACGCGGGATCACACCCACTTGCCCCCACCTGACCGCTTCGCGGTCTGTCCGCCCCCATAGGGGGCGGAGGACGCGCGCTCAACGCTCCTCTTCCCCCTATGGGGGAAGACGAGCGCGAAGCGATCCGTAGGGGGCAAGTGGGTGAGCCACGGACTGTCGCCCTGTGGATAACTTTTGCCGCGTTCTCAGCTCCACCCACCCCCCAGCGCCTTGTAGATCGCCACGACGTTGGTGTTGACGCCGGTCTCCGCCACCGTGAGCGAGTCCTCGGCCGCCAACAGCGTGCGCTCGGCGTCGAGCAGCACCAGGAAGTCGATGCCGCCCTCCTTGTACTGGATCCGCGCCAGCTCGGCGGCCCGGCGTGAGGCGGCCGCTTGCCGCGTCAGGCTGACCAGCTGGGCCTGTTGCTGGCGATAGCCGACCAGGGCGTTTTCCAGGTCCTCCAGCGCGGTCAGCACGGTCTGGTCATAGACCGCCAGGCTGGCGTCATTGCGGGCCTCCGCCGCCTTCAGCCGCTGGTGGGCGCCGCCCAGGTCCAGGGCCGGCCAGGAGACCGACGGGGCCACCGACCAAGCCTGGCTCGCCGCGTTGCCGAAGCCGCCGGCCGAGCCCGACAGGAAGCCGATGAAGCCCGTCACCCGGACGCGCGGGAAGAGGTCGGCCGTGGCCACCCCGACCTTGGCGGTCTGGGCCGCCAGGCGTCGCTCGGCGGCCTGCACGTCGGGACGCCGGCGCAGCAGGTCGGCCGCGTCGCCGATCGGCAGGGCGGTGATCAGCGGCGTCACCTCGGCGGTCGTGGCGACCAAGGTGGCGTCCAGGGCACCGGGCCGCTGACCGGTCAGGACGCACAGCCGGTAGTTGGCGCGCTTCTCGGCGGTGATCAGCGACGGGATCGCCGCCTCGGTGGCGTTGAGGCGGGCCTGGGCCGAGGCGACGTCGATCGGGCTGCCGGCCCCGTTGTCGTAGCGCACCTGGGTCAGGCGCACGGTCTCGCGCTGGGTCTGCAGGTTGCGGTTGGCCACCGCCAGCCGGGCCTGGGCGCCGCGCAGTTCCAGGTAGTTCCGCGCCACCTCGGCGGCGATGGTCACCTGGGCGTCGCGCAGGTCGGCTTGCGCCGCGCCCGCCTCGGCCCGAGCCGACTCCACGCCCCGGCGTACGCGGCCGAACAGGTCGATCTCCCAGCCGGCGTCGAAGCCGCCCTGGTAGGTCTCGCTCTCGACGCGCTGGCCGTTGGAGCCCGGCTGCTGCTGGTCGCTCTTGACGTAGGAGCCGTCGGCGGTGACGCGCGGCAGCTGGTCCAGGCGGGCGTCCTTGAACAGGGCCCGCGCCTCGTCCACCCGGGCGACCGCGACCTTGATATCGAGATTGGCCGACAGGGCCTGGGTCACGAGGCCGTCCAGCACCGGATCGCCGAACGCCTTCCACCACTGGGCTTCGGGATTGGCGGTCGAGAAGGCGCCGGTCGGGGCGTTTTGCAGGACGACCGGGGCTGTGACCGGGGTCTTGTAGTCGGGCCCCACGGCGCAGGCCGAGAGCAGGAGCATACTGGCGAACAGGCCCAGTTGAACCTTGAGGCTCCTCCAGGAAGGATTGGGCCAGCCCGGCTGGTGGTTTTGAGAAGCAAACATCAGTGCGCCTCCACGGCGGTCGTCGTTTGTTTGGCCGCCTTCAGCGCCGCCTTGCGGGCGGTGTTGCGACGGATGACGAAGTAGAAGATCGGGGTCAGGACCAGGCCGAAGACCGTCACGCCCAGCATGCCGGAGAACACCGCCACGCCCATGGCATGGCGCATCTCGGCGCCCGCCCCGTGCGAGGTGACCAGCGGCCACACGCCCATGATGAAGGCGATCGAGGTCATCAGGATCGGCCGCAGGCGCAGGCGACAGGCTTCCAACACCGCTTGCAGCGGCGTGTCGCCATGCTCCTCCCGCTCCTTGGCGAACTCGACGATCAGGATGGCGTTCTTACAGGCCAGTCCCACCAGCACGATCAGCCCGATCTGGGTGAAGATGTTGTTGTCGCCATGGGTCAGCAGCACGCCGGCCAGGGCCGACAGCAGGGTCATGGGCACGATCAGGATCACGACCAGCGGCAGGGTCCAGCTTTCGTACTGGGCGACCAGCACCAGGAAGGCCAGCAGCACGCAGATCGGGAAGACATAGATCGCCGTGTTGCCCGCCAGGATCTGCTGATAGGTCAGCTCGGTCCATTCGAAGCCCATGCCGTTGGGCAGTTCCTGCTTGGCCAGGTCCTCCAGCGCCTTCTGGGCCTGGCCCGTCGAGTAGCCGGGGGCCGGGCCGCCGTTGATCTCGGCCGTGAGCACGCCGTTATAGTGGCTCTCGCGGTCGGGGCCGGTGGCCTCCTTGAAGCTGACGAAGGCGCCCAGCGGGATCATCTGGCCAGAGGCGTTCCGCGTCTGCAGGCGCAGCATCTGCTCGGGCTGCATGCGGAATTTCTGGTCGGCCTGGACGTTGACCTCGTAGGTGCGTCCAAAGCGGTTGAAGTCGTTGACGTACAGCGAGCCCAGATAGACCTGCATGGTCTCGAACAGGTCGGTCAGATTGACGCCCGAGGCCCGGGCCTTCTCGCGATCGATGTCGGCCTCGATCTTCGGCACGCTGACCTGGTAGGTCGAGAACACGCCGGTCAGGGCGGGGTCCTTGCGGGCCTTGTCGATCAGGTTCTGGGTCTGCTTGTTGAGTTCATCCGGACCCAGGCCCGCGCGGTCGACGATCTGCATGCGGAAGCCGCCGATCGTGCCCAGCCCCTGCACCGAAGGCGGCGGGAAGACCGCGATCTGGGCGTCGGGGATGGCGCCGAACTTCTTGTTCAGCTCACCGACGATGGCGCCGGCCGACATCGACTTGTCCTTGCGGTCCTTGAAGTCGGACAGCGGGAAGAACACCGCGCCGGAGTTGGGGCTGTTGATGAAGCCGTTGGCCGACAGGCCGGGGAAGGCCACCGAGTGCTTGATGCCCGGCACCTTCATGGCGATGTCGCCCATCTGGCGGATGACGGCCTCGGTGCGGTCCAGCGAGGCGGCGTCGGGCAGTTGCACGACGGCGACCACATAGGCCTTGTCCTGCTGGGGCACGAAGCCGCCGGGGGTCTTGGCGAAGGCCCCGATGGTCAGCAGCAGCAGCACGCCGTAGATCACCAGGCCGGCCGTGGTCTTGCCCAGGCTCTTGGCGACGCCGCCCACATAGCCGTGCGAAGCCTTGGCGAAGAAGCGGTTGAACGGGTTGAACAGCCAGCCCAGGGCCGCGTCGATGATCTTCTGGAAGCGGTCCTTGGGCGCGTCGTGGCTCTTGAGGAGCACGGCGGCCAGGGCCGGCGACAGGGTCAGGGAGTTGAAGGCCGAGATCACCGTCGAGATGGCGATGGTCAGGGCGAACTGGCGGTAGAACTGGCCCGACAGGCCGCTGATGAAGGCGGTGGGGATGAACACCGCGCACAGCACCAGGGCCGTGGAGATGATCGGTCCGGTGACCTCGCTCATGGCCTTGCGGGTGGCCGCCGCCGGTTCGAGGCCGTCGGCGATGTTGCGCTCGACGTTCTCGACCACGACGATGGCGTCATCGACGACGATGCCGATGGCCAGGACGAGGCCGAACAGGGTCAGGGCGTTGAGGCCGAAGCCCAGCATCAGCAGGATGGCGAAGGTGCCGACCAGCGACACGGGCACGGCGATCAGCGGAATGATCGAGGCGCGCCAGCCTTGCAGGAACAGCACCACCACCAGCACCACCAGGATGATGGCCTCGATCAGGGTGTGGATCACCGAATTGATCGATTCCTGCACGAAGGCGGTGGTGTCGTAGATGATCTCGTAGTCGACGCCTTCCGGGAAATCCTTCTTCAGCTCCTTCATCGTCTTCTTGATGTCGGCGGCCATCTGCAGGGCGTTCGAACCGGGGCGCTGGAAGATCGGCATGGCCACGGCCGACTTGTTGTCGAGCAGCGAGCGCAGGGCGTAGTTGTTGGCGCCCATCTCCACGCGGGCCACGTCGCCCAGGTGGGTGATCTCGCCGTTGTCGCCCGAGCGGATGATGACCTCGCGGAACTGTTCCTCGTCGGTCAGGCGGCCGGGGGCGTTGACGGACAGCTGGAACTCGGCGCCGCCCGGGGTGGGGGGCGCGCCCAGCTGGCCGGCGGCGACCTGGACGTTCTGCTCGCGCAGGGCCTTGACCACGTCGCCGGCCGTCATGTTCAGCGAGGCCAGCTTTTCCGGGTCCAGCCAGATCCGCATGGAGTAGCTGCCGGCCCCGAAGATCTGCACGTCGCCCACGCCGTCGACGCGCTTGAGGCGGTCACGGACGTTCAGCTGCGCGTAGTTGCTGAGGTACAGCATGTCGTAGCGGTTGTTGGGCGAGATCATGTGCACGACCAGGGTCAGGTCGGGCGAGGCCTTGTCGGTGGTCACGCCGATGCGCTGCACCTCCTGGGGCAGTTTCGGCAGGGCCTGGGCGACGCGGTTCTGCACCTGCACCTGGGCCTTATCGAGGTCGGTCCCCAGGGCGAAGGTGACGGTCAGGATCATCGCGCCGTCGGAAGCCGACTGCGACGACTGGTAGATCATGCCCTCGACGCCGTTGATCGCCTGCTCCAGCGGCGCGGCGACGGTCTGGCCGATGACGGCGGGGTTGGCCCCCGGATACGCGGCGCGCACGACCACGGTCGGCGGCACCACCTCGGGATATTCCGAGATCGGCAGGCGCGGCAGAGCCACCAACCCGGCGATGAAGATGACGATCGACAGCACGGCGGCGAAGCGCGGCCGGCTGACGAAGAATTTGGAGAAGTTCATGGCGGTGGCGTCCGGGGAGGAGGCAAGGAGGGGGCGTCGAGCGCCGCGCGGCGCTCGTTTTTGCCCGCTCCGGAGGTCCGAAGCGGGTCGTTTTGGGCAGGCTCTAGTTCTGCTGAACGCTGTTGATCATCGCGACCCGCTGGGGACCGGTCTCGAACTGGCGAAGGTCGCCGGCCGTCTCGGTCTTGATGGTCACGGGATTGACGGTGTCGCCCGGCTTGACCTTTTGCAGGCCGCCGACGATGACCCGGTCGCCGGGTTTGAGGCCCGTGTGGATGATGCGCAGATTGCCGGCCAGCGGGCCGATCTCGACCGGGCGGTACTCGGCCTTGTTGTTGGCGCCGACCACCACGACGAAGCGCTTGCCCAGGTCGGTGGCGATGGCCCGGTCGGGAGCCAGGGCCACCACCTGCGAGGTGTCGCTGACCATGCGGATGCGGGCGAACAGGCCCGGGGTGAAACGCCCGTCGGCATTGTCGAAGATCGCCCGGCCGCTGATGGTGCCGCTCTTGGCGTCCATGGCGTTGTCGATGAACTTCAGCTGGCCCTGGTGGGGATAACCGTCCTCGGTCATCAGGCCCATATAGACGGGGCTGGCCTTGCCGCGTTCGGCCGAGGCGTACTTCAGGAAGGTCTGCTCGTCGGCGTTGAAGGCGGCGTAGATCGGGGTGTCGCTGACCACCGTGGTCAGCAGGTCGGACGGGGTGACCAGGTTGCCGCGGGTGATCACCGCCTTGGAGACCCGGCCGTCGATCGGTGAGACCACGCGGGTCCATTCCAGGTTCAGGCGGGCGGTCTGATAAGCGGCGCTGGCGGCGGCGACATTGGCCTGGGCGGCTTTTTCTTCAGCTGACAAGCGGTCGAATTCGCTCTGGGCCAGGGCGTTCTGCTCGATCAGCCGGCGGCCACGCTCGCGGTTGACGACGGCCAGGTTCAGTTGGGCCTTGGCGCGATCGACCTCGGCGGCGGCGCGGTTGGCCTCGGCCTGGTAGGGGCGGGCGTCGATCTGGAACAGCACCTGGCCCTTGCGGACCCGGGCGCCTTCCTCGAAGCGGGCGCCGTCGACAAAGCCGCTGACGCGCGGGCGGATGTCGACGGTGTCGATGGCCTCGAGACGACCGGTGAAGTCGTCCCACTGGCGCAGGTCCTTGAAGGCCACGGCGGTGACGGTGACCTGGGCGGGGGGCGCGGCGGCTTCAGGCTTGGCCTGGGCGCTGCAGGCGGCCAGCACGGCCATGGCGGCCAGGCTGGCGAACGAGGTGATTGCGGGGCGGAGGGACATAAGCGGACCTGTCGGGCTTGGGGGAGCAAGGACGGGGGAGGGCGTGAACGAGAGAGCGGTTGTTTTTCTATTCCCAGACGGGACGCCGGGATTTCGGACGGGCTTTCGGCGACGCGGCCCAGTCCTGACCGGGCGGACCGTCGGCGCCTTGGCCGATCAGCTTGCGAAGGGCGCGGGCGTGCCCCGCCGCGAAGCCGAGCCAGTTCGAGGCAGGGATCGCCGGAGCGGAGATGTCTTGGTTGGCGCTTGGCGGCATGGCTCGCCCTCCGTTCCGGGTTAAGATCAAATGTCGCAGACGGTGTTGCTTGACGTGGCGGTCATCTGTGACGATGTAGATGGATGTGACGGTACCGTTCGGTATCATTCGTCACGATGAGAGATACTGACCGGTAACTCTCACGTCAAGGTGAGGCGCTGTGAAAATGGCTGAGAGAAATTCTGGCGGGGGCAAGTTGGACGACCTGGAGGCGCCCGTTTGCGCTCCATTGTCCAAAAGACCGGCCCGCGACCGGATCTTCGAAACGGCCCGCGAGCTGTTCTATCAGCACGGCATCCGCGCGGTGGGCGTCGAGGCGATCGCCCACGAGGCCGACGCCACCAAGATGACGCTCTATCGCAACTTCCCGTCCAAGGACGAGCTGGTCGCCGAGGTGCTGCGCGAGCAGGAACGCGACTACTGGGCCTGGTGGGACGAGGTGGTCAGTTGGACCTGCGGCGACCCGCGCGCCCAGCTGGAGGCGATCTTCGACGCCTTCGAGACCAAGGCCTGCAACGCCGACGTCCATGGCTGCCCGCTGTCGAACGCCGCCCTCGAATTGCATGAGGTGGATCACCCGGCCCAGAAGGTGTCGGTGGCCTACAAGCAGCGGCTCCACGCCCGGCTGGTCGACCTGTGCACCCAGGCCGGCGCGCCGGATGAGGACTTGGCCGACAGCCTGATGCTGCTGATGGAAGGCTCCTACACCGCTCGGGTCACGCTCGGCGCCCAGGGGCCGGTCCGCGCGGTGGCGCGGGCGGGGCGGATGTTGATCCGCTCGCATCTCGACAAGAAAGACTGCTGAGGCGCCAGGCCTTGCGGCGCTAGACGCGCCGCGCGAACACCCATCCCCCGACGGGTTCGCGCGGCGCGCGCCGGCGACGCCTAAAGGGGAGGAAAGGCGTCGCTCTCAAAAATCTATCAAACCGGTAGGAATTGAGTCGAGGCAGTTTTTCTGGCCCCGTCGACAGATCATCAAACGACCTGAGAAACTAAAAACGGGGTCAGGAGTTCTGGCTCGCGTCAGTTGCGTTCGAGATCTACCCATGTCGTCAAGTTGTGAAGAAGCGAGCCTATAAGATGTGTCGATGTCATCCCCACCTAGGGCGAATGCCGATCTGACCTCGATGTTTCGGGGTTGGCCAAGCCGCCCGAAAGCCTGCTCGTTCGCGCTGTTGAAATAGCGCTCCCAAGTCTGATTTGCGTAAGGAGCTCGTCATGGCTCTGTTGATTTCCGTCGCCCCGGCCGAGCAAGGCTGGTCCGTGCGCTCCGAGGCCCTTGAGGCCGAACTCACCTTCGAACGCGGCGGCCGCGCCGAGGCCGCCGCCCGCGACCTGGCCAGCCGCCTGGCCGCCTCCGGCCGCGCCGCCGAGGTGCGGGTGTTCCTGCGCGATGGCGCCGAAGCTGGGCGGTTTTTGCACCCGGCGCGGGCCTGGGCGAGCTGATCAAACTCAGTTGTCATCCCGGACGAGCGCGCAGCGCGAAGATCCGGGACCGACGCCTGAGCGCCGCGCTTCCGGCGGTCCCGGATCTGCGCTTCGCTTGTCCGGGATGACAACCGTTTTGGTGAAGGTGGCCGCCCTTACAGCCACCCGTTCCGCTTGAACCGCCAGTACAGATACCCAATCACCCCGACGATCCCCACCATCACCGCTGGATAGCCCCACACCCACGAAAGCTCCGGCATGTGCTGGAAGTTCATGCCGTAGATCCCGGCCACCGCCGTCGGCACCGCCAGGATGGCGGCCCAGGCGGCCAGTTTGCGGGTGATGGCGCTCTGGCGCTGTTGTTCCAGCAAGGAGGCCGCTTCGAACACCGAGGTGATCACCTCGCGCAGGGCGTCGACCATGCCTTCGACCTTTTGCGTATGGTCCAGCACGTCGCGGAAGTAGGGGCGCACGTCGTCGTCCAGGCAGGGCGTGTCCAGGTGCTCCAGCCGTCCGCAGACCTCGGCCATGGGCGAAAGCACCCGCTTGAAGCGGATCAGGTCGCGCCGGACGTGGAACAGGCGCTTGACCTCGGCATGGCTGAGGAAGCTCTCCAGCGTGCGGTGCTCGATATCCAGCACCTCGTCCTCCAGCGCCTGGATGATCGGCAGATAGCCGTCGACCACGAAGTCGAGCACGGCGTGCAGCACATAGTCCGACCCCTTGGCCAGCAGGGCGGGCGAGGCCTCCAGCTGGGCGCGCAGTTCGGAATGGGCCCGAGCCGAGCCGTGGCGCACGGTGATCAGGTGGCCCTGGCCCACGAAGATCGCCGTCTCGCCATAGCAAATCTGCGCGTCGACCAGTTGGGCCGTGCGCGCCACCACGAACAGCTCGCGGCCATAGATCTCGACCTTGGGCCGCTGGTGGGCGTTCAGCGCGTCCTCGACCGCCAGCGGGTGCAGCTTGAAGCGAGCCTTCAGCCGGTTCATCTCGGCCTGGCTGGGCTCGTAGAGGCCGATCCAAACGAACTCGCCCGGCCTGACTTTCAGGGCGTCGGCCTCGTCCAGCGACACCTGCCGGGTCCGCACGCCGTTCTTGTAGACATAGGCCGCGACGATGCTCATCAGGATCTCGACTGCCCGTCTGGTCCCGCAAAATGGGACGGCTGAAATTCCTTCTAGCCAACGCTTCGGCTTTCGTCCGGTTCATGTTTAGCCTCTCGCCAACACCGCGAACGCCAGTCATTGTGGTTGCGGTAACATTTGTCGATCGCACGCAGTGGCGACGGGGGAGATGCGAATGGGAAGCGACGCCGCGAAACCGGTGAAGGGCGCCAAGGACGGTAAGCCCGTCGGGCGCAAGGACGCCCTGGTCATCGGAGCCGCCTCGGTCGGCACGGTGTTCGAGTGGTACGACTTCTATCTGTACGGCTCGCTGGCCACCTACATCACCAAGCACTTCTTCTCTGGGGTCAATGAGACCACCGGCTACATCTTCGCCCTGCTGGCCTTCGCCGCCGGCTTCGCGGTGCGGCCGTTCGGGGCCCTGGTGTTCGGACGCCTGGGCGACCTCTGGGGCCGCAAGAACACCTTCCTGGTCACCATGCTGCTGATGGGCCTGTCGACCTTCGTGGTCGGCCTGCTGCCCAGCTACGCCCAGATCGGGGTGATCGCCCCGGCGGCCCTGGTGGTTATGCGCCTCGTGCAAGGCCTGGCCTTGGGCGGCGAGTATGGCGGGGCCGCGACCTATGTCGCCGAGCACGCCCCGGCCGGCCGGCGCGGCTTCTACACCAGCTTCATCCAGGTCACGGCGACCTTCGGCCTGTTCCTCAGCCTGGTGGTCATCCTGCTGACCCGCAACGCGGTGGGCGAAGACGCCTTCGAGGCCTTCGGCTGGCGCATCCCGTTCCTGATCTCGGTGCTGCTGCTGGGCGTGTCGCTGTGGATTCGCTTGCAACTGGCCGAGAGCCCGTCGTTCCAGAAGATGGTCGACGAGGGCAAGGGCAGCAAGAAGCCCTTGGCCGACTCATTCGCCAAGTGGGGCAACCTCAAGATCGTCATTCTGGCTTTGGTCGGTTTGACCATGGGCCAGGCGGTGGTCTGGTACACCGGCCAGTTCTACGCCCTGTTCTTCCTGGAGAAGATGCTCAAGGTCGACCTGGGCACGACCAACACCCTGGTCGCCATCGCCCTGCTGATCGGCACGCCGTTCTTCGTGATCTTCGGCTGGCTGTCGGACAAGATCGGGCGTAAGCCGATCATCATGCTGGGCTGCATCCTGGCCGCCCTGACCTATTTCCCGCTGTTCAAGACCCTGACCGTGGCGGCCAATCCGCGACTGGCCGCCGCCGTGGCCAGCGCCCCGGTGACGGTGGTGGCCGACCCGGCCGACTGCTCGTTCCAGTTCGACCCGGTGGGCAAGACGGTGTTCAACCGCTCGTGCGACCTGGCCAAGTCGTACCTGGCCAAGGCCGGCGTCACCTACAGCAACCAGGCCGCTCCGGCCGGCGCCGTCGCCCAGGTGAAGATCGGCGCGGCGACCCTCGCCGCGTTCCCGGGCCAGACCCTCGACAAGGCCGCCTTCAAGGCCCGCAAGACGGCCTGGGAGAAGGAGTTGGGCGCGGCCCTGAAATCGGCGGGCTATCCGGCCAAGGCCGACCCGGCCTTGATCAACAAGCCGCTGGTGGTCGGGGTCCTGGCGATCCTGGTGCTCTATGTGACCATGGTCTATGGCCCGATCGCCGCCATGCTGGTCGAGATGTTCCCGACCAACATCCGCTACACCTCGATGAGCTTGCCCTACCACATCGGCAACGGCTGGTTCGGCGGCTTTCTGCCGACCACGGCCTTCGCCATGGTCGCGGCCACGGGCAATATCTACTACGGCCTGTGGTACCCGATCGTGGTGGCGGGGGTGACCGCGGTGATCGGCATCCTGTTCCTGAAGGAAACCAAGGACGTCGATATCGAGGCCTGACCGAGGGCGATGCTGAGCGGGCTCACGTCCCGCTCAGCAGCCCATCGATATGCGCGGCCTGGGCGGTGTCGCGGCGGGCGTCCAGATAGGCCGTGACCCGGTCCAGCATCTGTTCGGCCTGGTTCAGCCCGCCCAGCGCCCAGTCGATCTCGTTGACCGTGCGGTGGTCGCCTTGCAGCCGCTCGCGCGACGAGGTCAGGGCCTTCATGGCCACCGCGTGCAGGGCGGTCATGTCGCGGCAGGCCTCGGCGGCCATCCAGCCGACGGCGGCCATCCGGCGGGCCCGGCGCAGGGCCGCCTCGGCGTCGCGCTGGCGCGTCTCGGCCTCGGCCAGCACCGCCTGGGCCCGGGTCAGCTGGCGCGCCCCGCTCTCGGCGATTTGGCGCCTTTGCCGGCGTTCGCCGTCGCGGGCGGCCTTCATGTCGCGCAGAGCTTGCGCCCACTGATCTTGCTCCCGCGCCTCGCGCGGAGTTCCCAAGAGATCCCGTTTTCCGAAGATCTCCATTCCCTTCCAATTTCGCCGCAACATAGAGTCCTCCATGACCCCAATTCGGCCTCATGGTTCTATGAGAGCTTGCTGATTGCTATGCGAAGAGTGCCAATCAGTAGCTATGTTGCGGTGCTTTTGTGTATTAATGGATAATGTGCAATTAACTATACCTAAAATGTAAGAAACAAGCTGCGCCGTGGAAAATTATATAAATTTCTCTGCTGTTTCGATGCTTTCTAGTGGTTTCACCTTACTTACATTCAAAATCGTCCGTGCCATGTTCGAAGGGTGAATCGGGCGCGACGACGGATGCGGTCGCTTGAAGGTCATGGCGGGCTCGCCGAGACCGCATCGTCTCCCGCCGGGAGAAGTCCCATGGACGGCGAAGGCGTGACGGAGTCGTATTCTTATCCTCGGCAGGACGCTGACTGGCGCATGCGCCAGGGGGTTCCGAAGTCAGGCGTCGACGACGGACTGGTGTCCGGCACGCTCGATGAGGAGCGGTCGTTCGGCGCCCGGCCGGCGTCCCAGCCGGCTCCGGTCGTCCTGGGTCAGGTCGCGCTGCGCGAGACCCGCGGACCGCACGAGGTCTGGGCCCATGCCGCCGGACGCGACCTGGCGGTCACCCAGCTGACGCCGCAACCCTGCCGGGGCCACCTGCTGCGGGCCAGTCTGGGCGACATGGGTTTCGACGCCGGGGCCTTCGACGGCGATCTGCGCGTGCGCGGGGCGATGGCGCGCAAGGCGTTCAGTCTGGTCTCGGTCCTGGAGCAGGACGGGGTGCTCAACCAGTGGGGCCACCGGATCGAGGAGGGCGACATCCTGGCCATCCCGCCGGGGGGCGAGCTGGACGGACGCTTCCAGGGGCGCACCGCCTATGCGGTGGTCACCGCGCCCTGGGGGCTGGTGATGCAGCGGGCCGAGGCGTTCGAGTGGCTGGCCGATCCCCAGTTCTGGACCGAGGCGGCCATCCACTCGCCGCCGCCCGAAGCCCGCGAGGCCTGCAGGCGCGTGCTGCAGGGCTGCGCCAGCCTGCTGCGCGCCATGGGCGGCGGGGTTCCGGCCAGCGCCGTCGCCTTCCTGCGCCAGGAGCTGCTGGACGGCGTGCTGACCGCCCTGGCCCAGGCCAAGGTTGACGGCGCGCGTCGGCAGGGCCCGCTGAACGCCGCCCGTATCGTGCGGGGGGCTGAGGATTTCGTCGAAGGCGGCGGGGCGCGGCAGGCGATCCAGGTGGAGGACATCTGCCAGGCCCTGAACATCTCGCGCCGCACGCTCTACCGGGCCTTCCACGATCTGCTCGACGCCAGCCCCAAGGCCTATCTGCGGCTGAAGAACATGTCGGCGGCCCGGGCCCGGCTGCTCGACGCGGGAAACCGTCCGACCACGGTGACCCAGGTGGCCCTGGACCACGGCTTCTGGGAGCTGGGCCGGTTCTCGGGCGCCTATCGGGCGATGTTCGGCGAGGCTCCGTCCGAGACCCTGCGCGGCGCCCAGGGCGACAGCCCCAGGCGTTGACGCGGCGACCCGGCCCGTCCGGCGTCGTTCTCGACGACCCTACTTCCGCCGACGCAGGCGGTTGAACAGGCCATAGAGCCCCAGGCGGCGCAGCAGGCGGCCGCCCAGCCGCCGCGCCGCGGGCGGGCGCCTTAGCTCGTGGGGGTTGTCGACCAGGTGCACCGGATAGGCCGAGCGGAACTTGGCGCCGACCCCCTCGTGCGACGAGGCGTGGGGGCGGTCGACCATCAGCTCGGTGATCCGTTCGTCGAACTGGTCGATCATCGCCGAATAGGCGTAGGCCGGGTTCAGGGCGATCTCGGCATAGGCGTTGGCCACGATCTCGGCGACCCGCTCGGTGTCGCGCAGCACCGTCGCCACCTGCGCCATGTTGCCATGGTCCTTGTCCAGCGGGATGTAGTGCCGCCAAGGCTGCATGACGTCGGAATAGCGTCCGGGATAGGCGATGATCAGGGTGCGCAGGGCAATGGCCTCGAACACCCGGGGCGAGATCTGGGCGATGTCGATCTCGTCCTCGCGTCCCGAGAAGAACCGCTCGCGCAGTTGCTCGTAGGAGGCCTTCTTGGTCAGACCGGGGATCGGATGTGGCCGTTCGACCAGGGCCGCGAAGCTTTCGCTGCGGGCGGCCACCGCGCCGTCGAAGTCGAAGACGCTGGCCCCGCTCTCGACGGCCAGCACGGCCTGGCAGCCGCGGATGAAGTCCACCCATTCGCGGCCATAGAGACGGCTGCTTTCCGACCAGGCGATGTCGGTGGAGATGCTGAAGCGCTTGGCGTCGCGCTTGAACAGCTTGCCGATCCGGACCTTCTCGCGGCCCTGCTCGCCGTGCCAGGCCGGATAGGTCCGGCCGCGGTAGCCGACCATGGTCTTGCGCGCCGCCAGGGGGATCGGCGGGTAGTGGGGCAGCCAGTGGGGCACATAGCCGGTCAGGACCTGGTGCCTGCGAAGCTTGCCCTCGCGGACCCGGCCATACACCCGCTCGGCCTCGGCCGGCGCCAGGCAGGTGAAGACGATGTCGACGCCACAGGTTTCCAGCACCTCCAGCGTGGCGTTCACGAAGCGGTATTCGTCCTGGATGAACACCGCCTTGGCCCCTTGGAAGGCGGCCAGGGCCCGGCGCGAACGCGGGCCGACATAGGACTCCAGCGCCAGGGCCAGCGAGTAATGGATGACGATCGCATCGAAGCTCGACAGCTTGATGCCGTCGAAGATCTCGCCCACCGCCGACAGCACGTGGACGTCATGCCGGGAATAGCGCGTGAACGCGTTGATGTGGTCGCAGACCGTGGCGGCGTTGGCCGGGTCGTAATTGCAGGCCAGCAGCACGCGCAGTGGCCGCTCCTTGCGCGCCGCGACGTCCTGCGCCGGCTTGGCGCGGCGCTTGCGTCCGACGTGATCGGGCTCGGCCGGCGGCGTGTCGTGCGTGTCCTTCATGCCTGGGCTCCGGTCGCGGCCATGGGGGCGCTGTCGGCCGCCAGGAACCGGGCGATCGTCTGGACGATCCGTTCGGCGGCGTCGCCGGTCCCATAGTCGTCGATCTCGCGCCGGGGACGATAGTCGGCCGTCGTCCACAGCCGGTTCCACCCCGCGTCCACGGTCTCGCTCCATTCGGTGTCGTCGCGCAGCGTGACACAGGGCTTGCGGTGAAAATAGGCTTCCTTCTGCAGGCCGCCGGAATCGGTGAACACCGCCGCGCAGTCGGCCAACAGGCGCTGCATGTCCAGCGGCCCGACGGGGTCGATGATCGCCAGGCCCGACAGGTCCACGCCGAAGCGGGCGGCGGCCTCGCGGGTGCGGGGATGCAGGGGCAGGACGACCGGCAGCCGCTTGGCCTGCCGGCGCAGATAACCGACGGCGGCGGCCAGGGCGGCGGCGCTGTCGGTGGTGGCCGCGCGGTGCAGGGTGGCCACCGCATAGGCGTTGGACGTCAGGCCCAGGCGGGCCAGGATGCTCTCGCCGGCCACCGGCAGGGCGGCCATGGCCAGAACCGCGTCCTGCATGACGTCGCCGACGTGTTCCACGCCCTCGACCAGACCTTCGCGCGCCAGATGGCCGACGGCGGCGCGGGTGGGGGCGAACAGCAGGCGGCTCAGATGGTCGACGACGACGCGGTTGGTCTCCTCCGGCATCGCGCGGTCGAACACTCGCAAGCCGGCCTCGATATGGGCCACGGGCACGCCGGACTTGGCGGCGGCCAGGGCGCCGGCCAGGGTGGAGTTGGTGTCGCCATAGACGATGACCAGATCGGGCTGGACGCGGGCGATCACCCCGTCCAGAGCCGCCAGCATCCGGCCGGTCATCTCGCCGTGGGAGCCGCCGTGGATGCCCAGGTTCTCGGCCGGCTCGGGCAGGCCCAGTTCGCGGAAGAAGCTGTCCGACAGCGCCGCGTCGTGGTGCTGGCCGGTATGGACCAGCACCTCGCTCAGGCCCGGCGCGCGCGCGATGGCGCGGCTGACCGGCATGGCCTTGACGAACTGCGGCCGGGCGCCGACCACGGTCAGCAGGCGCCCCGTCCCCCCGGTTGTCACGCCGGTTGCTCCGACTGGACCTGGGCCAGGCGCGCGCGGACCCGCGCCACGACGCGATCCAGGCCCTCGTCCAGCGACACCTTGGGCGTCACGCCCAGCAGGTCGCGCATGCGGTCTAGGCTGGGCTGCTTGGCGGCGGTCATCCGGGCGGGCAGGTCATTGAGGGTGATCAGCGACGGCGCGGCGTTCAGCCGGGCCCGCAGGCCCTCGGCCAGGGCCTCGATCGGCGTCACGTCCGGATGGCCGATATTGATCACCGCGTGGTCGTCGACCCCGGCGGCGGCCTCGATGGCCCGCACGGCGTCGGAGATGTGCAGCCAGCCGCGCGCGCTGCCGCGATGCACCTGGATCGGCCGGTCGCGCGCCAGGTCGTGGGCGAAGCGGATCATCGCCGAGCGGTGATCGCCGAAATCCTCGTTCTCGTCATAGATCATGAACGGCCGCAGGGTGACGGCGCGCAGGCCGTGCTGGGCCACCTCGTAGTCGACCAGGCTCTCGCCCAGCAGCTTGGTCAGGCCATAGCGATTGTTGGGCCGGGGCACGGTCGCGGCCTCATCCATCGGCCCGTCGGTGGGGCCATAGACCTCGGAGGTCGAGAAATAGACCAGCTTGGCGTCGGCGGCCTGGGCCAGCAGCACCACGTTGTTCAGCCCGCCCAGATTGGTGCTGACCGCCAGGCTGGAGGCTTGCTCGCACGTCACCCGACTGACCACGGCGGCCAGGGCGAAGATCACGTCGGGCTTCCAGCGCAGGGTCGGCATCAGGTCGGCTGGCTGGTTGATGTCGACCTGCAGGTAGTCCTTTCGCCAGCCGGGCTTGATGTCGGCGCACAGCACCTCCCAGCCCTGGGCCCGCAGATGGGCCGCCAGGGGCTTGCCGATATTGCCTTCCGATCCGATGACCAGGGCCCGCTTCATCCGACGCTCACTGACTGTTCACTGCTTGCTGGGGGTTGGCTTCGTGGTCGAGGTCATCCTCGCCGAAGCCTGAAAGATTGATCACCCGACGCAGCCCTTCGGGTCGCTCGGCGTAGCGGTCGCCGGTTCGCGGGCAGACCAGGTCGGCGTCCAGCACCTCGCCGGCATGGCTGACCCAGCCGATACGCCGGGCCGGGACGCCGGCCATCAGGGCCAGGGGCGGCACGTCGTGGGTGACGACCGCGCCGGCCGCGATCAGGCACCAGGCGCCCAGGGTGGCGCCGCAGACGATGGTGGCGTTGGCCCCGATCGTCGCGCCGCGCCGCACCCGCGTGACCTTGAACTCGGCCTTGCGGTCGATCTCGGCGCGCGGCGTGGTGACATTGGTGAACACGCAGCTGGGGCCGCAGAACACGCCGTCTTCCAGCACGACCCCGGCATAGAGGCTGACATTGTTCTGCACCTTGCAGCGGTCGCCGATCGTCACCCCGGATCCGACCGTGACGTTCTGGCCCAGCACGCAGTCGGCGCCGATCCGCGCGCCCGCCGCCACGTGGCTGAAGCGCCAGACCCGGGTGCCCGCGCCCAGCACGGCGCCCGGCTCGACCTCGGCCAGGGGATGGGACCAGGCGGGAGAGGGACCCGGTCCTCTATCGCCGCTTGGGGCGTCGCCACTCATGGCTAGGCCTTCACGATCTTGCCGCTCAGGGCGGGGTCGACCTGGGCGGTGGCGTTGCGGGTGTCGATCACCAGCGGCGTCTCGCGCACCAGGCGGTCATAGTCCAGCGCGTCATGGTCGGTGACGATGATGGCGCAGTCGAAATTGGCCAGGGCGTCGCGACCGATGTCGACCGAGGTCATCAGGGTGTCGCCGACCAGCAGCTCGGGCGCGAAGGGGTCGTGGTAGCTGACCCGGGCGCCGTGGCTGCGCAGGATCTCGATGATGTCCCGGGCCGGGGTCTCGCGGGTGTCGTCGATGTTGCGCTTGTAAGCCACGCCGACCACTAGGATGTGCGCGCCGATCGGCGAGCGGCCGCGGGCGGCGAGGGCCTCCAGGGTCTTGTCGATCACCCGCCGAGGCATGGCCTGCGAGATCTCGCCGGCCAGTTCGACCATGCGCAGCGAGGCCCCCTCGGCCTTGGCGCGCCAGGCCAGGTAGAAGGGGTCGACCGGAATGCAGTGGCCGCCGACGCCGGGGCCGGGGAAGAACGGCATGAAGCCGAAGGGCTTGGTCTGGGCCGCCTGGATCACTTCCCAGACGTCGATGCCCATGGCGTCGAAGCTGACCTTCAGCTCGTTGACCAGGGCGATATTGACGAACCGGAAGACGTTCTCGGTCAGCTTGACCGCCTCGGCCGTGCGGGTGTCGGAAACCGGGACCGTGGTGGTGATGGCGTCATAGAGCGCGCAGGCCGTCCGCCGCTCCATCTCGCTGTCCGCGCCGACGATCTTGGGCGTCGAGCTGGTGTTGAAGACGTGGTTGCCCGGGTCCTCGCGCTCGGGCGAATAGGCCAGGGCGAAGTCGCGGCCGGCGCGCAGGCCGCTGCGCTCCAGGATCGGCTTGAGCACCTCGGCGGTGGCGCCCGGGAAGGTGGTCGATTCCAGCACCACCAGTTGGCCGGGCCGCAGTACGCCAGCCAGGGTCTCGGCCACCTCGACCACGTGGCTGAGGTCCGGCGCGCGGTGCGAGGTGATCGGGGTCGGCACGCAGATCAGGATGGCGTCGGCCCGGGCCAGGACGTCCGCCACGCCGGTGACCGCGAAGCCGCGCTCGCGCATGTTCGCCACCCGGGCGTCGGAGAAGTGGCTCAGATAGGATTGGCCGGCGGCCAAGGACGACAAGCGGGTAGAATCCAGGTCGAAGCCCAGCACCGGGAAGCCCGCCGTGGCGAAGGCCTCCGACAGCGGCAGGCCGACATAGCCCATGCCGATGACGCCGATCACGGCTTCGCGTTGCTGAAACTTCCGGATCAAATCTTGAAAGTTTGGGGTCTCGGGATCGAGGCCTGCCAATGGAAACGTTGGAACGTGGACGTTCATTGGCCCCTCTGGGATCGTTCGTTATCGTTGGCGCCGACGCTTCAATCGACCAAGAAATAATCTACTCTTTAGAATGGCTTAGGCAAGGGGCGTTCGTCTTTGTTATGTTTCACGAATATGACTTCGATGCGCCTGTATTCAGTTTAGTCGCGAGATAAAAGTCTTGCGTCTCCTCAGTCAACAAACGCCGTTACGCGAAAAACCGTAAGATGACCTCGAGCGTGAGACCTCATTTGAAAGGCTGGAGCGACGACGGCTTCAGTAGAGTTTGCACACGCTCGAGCACGCGCTGCACGTGAAGACCCTCCTCAATACCCGTCAAGGGCGGTAATCGGGTTCGGCAACATTCGAGGAAGTGGCGGACCTCACGGGTCAAGGGCGGTTCGGCGACCAGATCGACGAAGCTCGGCTCGACGCCCGAGGCCGTCGGACCGGCCGCCGTCATGGCCACGCCCTGCCGTCGCCAGGCCAGCTTCTCGGGCCAGGGACGGACGTCGTCGAACACCAGGGCCCCGGTCTCGCCGACCACCACCAGCTTCTGCTCCTTGAACGGGCTGAGCCAGCTGGCGGCGATGTGGGCGTGGACGCCGCCGGGAAAGCCCAGGTCGATCCGGGCCTCGTCGACGATCCCCGGGGTCACGAAGGCCCGACCCGCGGCGTGCACGGTGTCCGGCGCGGCGCCGACCAGGGCCAGGATCATCGAGACATCATGGGGCGAGAAGCTGAGGAAGACGTTCTCGTGGGCGCGCACCCGGCCCAGGCTCAGGCGCGAGGCGGAGATGTAGCGCAGGGCCCCGATCTCGCCGCGCGCGACGCTTCCCAGCAGGGCCTCGAACGCCGGATGGTGGCGCAGCAGGTGGCCGATCATGAACACCCGGTCCGATCGTCGGACATCGACGGCCAGGGCCTCGGCCTCGGCGAGGTCGGAGGCCAGGGGCTTTTCGACGAAGATGTCCTTGCCGTGATCCAGGGCCAGGCGGCAGAGGGCGGCGTGGGTCGGGGCCGGAGTGGCGATGATCAGGGCGTCCAGGCCGGCGTCGGCCAGAGCCTGGGGCAGGGACAGGGCCGGCACGTTCCAGGCGGTGGCCTGAGCTTGCGCCGCCGCCGGATCATCGTCGACCACGGCGCCCAGCACGCCCAGCTCGCCGCAGGTTCGGACGAGGTTGCGTCCCCAGGCGCCGCAGCCGACGACGGCGACGCGGGTCATGCCGCGCCTTTGGTGGCGAGCGGGGGGGTGAGTGGAGGCGCGGGCCAGCGCAGCGCCAGGTGCGTCTCGTCCGCCGACAGCGCGACGAAACCCAGCCGGTGATAGAGGCGCTGGGCCGCGAGGTTGTCGAGCGCCACGTGCAGGGTCATCGGCACGGACAAGGCGGAAGCCTCGTCCATCAGGGCGCGCAGGATCGTCTCGCCCACGCCCCGGCCGCGCTGGTCGGGCGTCAGGGCGATGTCGATCAGGTGCAGGGTGTCGTCCGCGCGGCGCGTGGCCAGTCGGCCGGCCGGCGCGCCGTCGATCTCGATGATCTCCAGCCGGGCGTCGGGATAGGCCGTGGCATAGCCTTGGGTCTGGGCGTTGAACTGCTGCTCCATGATCTTGGTCAGCATTTCGGGCGACAAGGGGATCTGGTCCCAGCCGGGGCCGCGGGAGGCGCGAAACAGCGCCAGGCGGAAGGCCGCGTCGGCCTCGACCTCGGGCCGCAGGCTGAAGGTGTTGGAAGGGGTCACGAGACTGGCTCCCCGGAAGCGCGATGCGGGAGGCTCTTCCCGTTCAGGTGGCGAGACCGCCATAATGGCGCAGTTTCGATTCTGTCTCGAGGAACGCCATGAGCGCCGAACCCGTCGTCCTGACCGCCGAGACCTTCGCCCGGCATGTCGGCCAGACCTTCCTGATCCGAGGCGGTCGCTACGCCCTGGTGCTGACCGAGATCGAGATGATGCCGTTGCAGGCGTGGCAGACCCATCCCTCGTTCACGCTGCTGTTCAGCGGGCCGCCCGGCGATGTCCTTCCCGAGGGCATGCACGCGCTCACGCAGGAGGACGGGACGGCCTACGAGATCTATGTGATCCCGATCCACACGCCCGTCGCCGGGCGTCAGGACTATCAGGCGGTGTTCAACTAAAGGCACGCCACGTGGATCCAGAGTCTGGAAAGGCGCGCCGAATGTCGCATTCGGCGCGCCTTCCTGGTTTTATGACGCATCTTCCCAAGCCGGTTTCCCGCTTCGGTCGAACGCCCTAGTTGCGCGACGGGAAGATGCCCGACAGCGCGATGCAGATGTTCAGCGTCAGGAACGGTTGGCGGTTTTCGTGCGGCTGGCTGCCGCCCGCCGTGCCGAGCGCCTGCGGGGCCATCGCCGCCACCGGCGTGGTCGCGGTGTTGTACAGGTTGTACCCGACGGTCCCCCCCGAGCTGACCTTGCCATAGGTCTGTCCGAAGCTCTGGCCCGCGACCGGCAGCGCCACGTTGGTGCTGCCGGCGGCGGTCGCGTCGGCCTTCAGGAAGTGCAAGTGCTGTGGCATTTCGGTCTGGAGCAGGGTGTGGCTGTATTCGCCGAGCACCTCGCCCTGGACATAGCCGTTGCCCAGGTGGGCCGGAACGATCGTCCGCAGGTCGGGCAGGGCGAAGGTCGTTACCCCGTTGCCGCCGTAGGTGGTGCCCAGGAGCGAGAACAGCGCCTGGTTCTGGTTGATGGCCAGCTGCTGACCGTTGCATTGCGCCCAGTACTTCGGTGCGAAGTTGAAGGACATGATCCGCAACTCGCCCATGAAAGGTTGGGTCATGAGTATTTCTCCTCGTGTTCGTCGCGGTTTCGGATCAGTTGCGCGCGGGGAAGACGCCCTGCATGGCGATGCAATAGTTCAGGAACAGCGTCGGCATCATGTTGTTGTGGGGCTGCGAACCGCCGGATTGGCCGAGGCTCTGGACCGGCAGTTGCGTGGCCGGCGTGGTGACGGGGCTGTAGAAAAGGCCCTTGGTGTTCTGCTGGAAGTTGCCGGCGGAGGCCTGGGCCGGTTGGTTGTTCGCCGAGGTCGTCACGCTGCCGATCGTGGTGGTCACCGTCGGCGAGTGGACGTGCGTCGGCATTTCGGTTTGAAGCAGCGTCACGGTCGGCGTGCCGGCTTGCTGGCCCAGGTCATAGACCGAAAGGCCCGGACCCGGCTGGTTGCGGCCGACGTGCAGCGGGATGCTGCCCATCAGGTTGGGCAGGGCGAAGGTGCTGGTGCCATTGCCGCCGTAGGTGGTGCCCAGCAGTGAGAACAGCGCGGTGTTTTGCGAGATCGGCAGCAGTTGGCCATTGCACTGCGCCCAGCCGTGGGGCGCGAAGTTGAAGGCGAAAATGCGGATCTCGGCGACGAAAGGATCAGCCATCTCTTTGATGCTCCTAAAAGTCTTCGGGGCGAGGCCCGCCTAGCTCTGCGACGGATAGATGCCGAAGAGCGAGATGATGAAGTTGAGGCCCAGGTACGGCTGCATATTGTCGTGCGGCTGGTTGCCGCCGGCCGGGGTGGTCGAGGCGGCGGCCAAGACGACCTGATTGGTCCCGATGTAGGGCGCGTAGGCCTTCAGGACCGTGCCGGCCGGTCCCTGGTCGGAAAGCATCGTCTGGGTGGTGGGGGTGCTTGCGTTGCCCGGGGCCGAGACCGCGTACAGCGGGTGGGTGTGCTGCGGCATCGTGGTGCTGGTCAGGGTCACGGTCTCGACGCCGGTCGACTGACCGATGACGTAGGTCTGGCCGTTTTTCGAGCCCTGGTGGACCGGAACCCGGCCGCGCAGGTCCGGCATGCCGAAGGTGCTCTGCCCGTCGCCGCCATAGGTCGTGCCGATCAGGTTGAACAGCGTGTCGTACTCGGAAATGGCCAGCAGCTGGCCATCGCACATCGCCCATCCATAGGGCGGGAAATTGCCCGCGAATATACGGATCTCACCAACGTATGGCTGGCTCATGTCGCTTCCTCGCTCCCAGATCGATCTTGCACAAGTTCGAGGCGCGCGGTCGGGCGTTAAACCCTCCGTCACGCGTCATTTCTTAACGTTGATTAAGAATTGGTGCCCCCACCTCGCGATTGTCTCTGTCGTAGCTGACTATCCTGAGCTGCACAATAGAGCGAACCTCGTTCACTGAACCGTGCATGTCTACTTGTGCCCGTGCAAGCTCGCCGTTAAGGTTGCGTGTACGGGGTCACTAAAGTGAGGGGGGAGTCACATGCGCGAAACACGCGCTAGCATGCACGATTTTCCCTCATCGCGCCGAGGGGCGGCGTATCGCGCCCATGGTTTCACACATTTTTCATCACTGGCGAGGCGCGCGTTCGGCGCCGGCCGTGCTTGTCGGACGGAACGTTGTTCCGCCGCACCAAAGGACTGATCCATGTCGATTTTGTTCACCAATGGCGACAACGAAACCGATGCCGGCGCGCTGGAGCTTGACGGCGCGTCCTTCATCACCTCGGCGGATGTCGGGGGCACGACCTACGTCTTTGTCGCTGGCGGCGTCGACAACGGGATCAGCGTTTTCTCGCTCGGGCTCAACGGCGCTCTGACCAACACCGCCAACGTCACCGACAGCGGCGCGCTGAACCTGGTGGGCGTCAGCGGCCTGACCACCATCACCTCGAACGGCAACACCTACCTGATCGCCGCCGGCGCGGGCGACAACGGCCTGAGCGTGTTCCGGGTCAGCACGGCGGGCGCCCTGACCGCCGTCTACGATGTCGCGGACGCCGGGGCGCTGAACCTGGGCGGCGTGTCGCGCGTGGCCTCGGCGACGGTGAGCGGCAATGCCTATGTGTTCGCGGCGGGCACCAACGACGACGGCGTCAGCGTCTTCCAGGTCCAGGGCAACGGCACGCTGACCTCGGTCTATAACCTGGCTGACAACGGCACGCTGAAGCTGGACGGCGTCAAGGGCCTGACCACCGCGGTCATCAGCGGCAACACCTTCCTGTTCGCGGCCGGCGGGGTCGACGACGGCGTCAGCGTCTTCAGCGTCGCCGCCAACGGCACGCTGGCCAACACCTCCAACATCGCCGACGACGCTACCCTCAAGCTGGACGGCGCCAGCGACGTGGCCAGCGCCGTGGTCGGCGGCGTCACCTACCTGTTCGTCACGGGCGCGGTCGACAACGGCCTCAGCGTCTTCTCGGTCAATTCGTCAGGCATCCTGACCAACGTCGCCAACGTCACCGACAGCGCCAACCTGCGCCTGGCCGGCGCCACGGGCGTGACCGTCAACACCTTCGGCACGACCACCTATCTGACGGTGGGCGGCACGGAGAACGGCGTGTCGACCTTCCGCGTCAACGCCGGCGGCACCCTGACGGCGATGGAGAACATCGACGACGCCGGCGCGCGCGAACTCGCCGGCACGACCCAGACGCACAGCGCTTCGGTCGGCGGCACGAACTACCTCATCGCCGCCGGCGCGACGGATGACGGCGTCAGCACCTTCGGCCTGAAGCCCACCGGCCAGCTGTGGTACGCCACCGAGGGCGGCGACGCCGATACCCGCCTGGTGCGGATCAACAACGACGGCTCCAGCCACACGATCACCGTCGACAACGGCGGCGCGGGCACGGGCGACGACCACTTCGTCAGCTCGTTCACCTCCGACATCGGCCTGGACACCGCCGCGGGCTTCTATTTCGCCATCCTCAGCAACGACATCAACGACCACGCGCTTCTGGTGCGCGGCGTGATCGGCAGTTCGGCGACCCCGACCACCGTGGTCGATTTTCCCGATAACATCATCGTCAACACGATCGAAGTCGATCCGATCAACCACAAGATCTATGCCGGTTACATGGACGGCTCGCTGACGCCGGACGGCAATATCAGCGGCATCCGGGTCTATTCCTACAACCCGACGACCGGTCTGGTCACCGACCAGGGCTTCCTGACCACGGCGGTCACCGACAACCGCGGCAACGAGAGCAGCTATTACGTCCTGGACCCGCAAGACTTCGCGCTCGATTCCTCGATCGGGCGGCTGTTCTACACCGAGCGGGTCGACGGCCTGGCCACCGGCATCTTCCGCCTGGACCTGACCACTCCCAATGTCACCACCCAACTGGTCAGTCAGGCGCAGTTCCCCGACGACCAAAGCGGCGGCATCATCATGGATGTCGAGGTCGATGAGAGCACCGACCTCGTCTACTTCACGACCCACTCGCAATATCCGTCGCCGATCGTCGGGTACGTCGCCGCGCAGAACGCGCTCTGGTACGTCAGCGAGAACGCCTCGAGCGGCACCGCCACCAAGGTGACGCTGGTCGGCCTGCCGGGCGGTAACGTCTTCTATCCCGGCGACATGACGTTCGATCAGAGCACGCGCCAGATCTATATCGAGAGCGAGGAAACCGACGGCTCCGACACCGATGACGTCATCTATGTCTTCCAGCTGAACGGCGCGGGCACGACGGCCACGCTGATCAACACGATCACGCCCAACCTCACGGCCTCGGGCGCCAATATCGAGGGCATGGTCTTCTCGCAACTGCCCGTCCTGGGCAGCCTGAACGGCACCGCCACCACGATGAACGAGCAGCAGGCGGCCGCGACCACCCTGCTGACCGGCGCGCCATCCATCACCGACACCGACAGCGACCACCTGGCCAGCGCCACGGTGCAGATCACCGGCGGCAAGTTCTCGTCCAACGAGTCCAGCACCTCCGACGACCATCTCGGCTACAGCGCCGCCAAGCAGATCGCGGGCCTGGTTTCCGGCACCAACATCACGGTCAGCTGGAACGCCTCGACCGAGACCCTGACCCTGACCGGCTACGACACCAACGCCAACTACCAGGCGGTGCTGGCGGCCATCACCTACTGGACCACCGGCGATAACCCGACCAACTACGGGCTGAACACCAACCGGACCCTCACCTGGACGCTCAACGACGGCACGCCCGACGTGCCCGGCGGCGCGATCAACAGCGGCACGACCACGATCAACATCGCGGCCGTCAACGACGCTCCGGTCAACGGCACGGTCTCCAGCGCCACTGGCAACGAAGACGCCAACATCGCCGTCACTGGCCTGCAGGTCTCTGACGCCGACGCCAACCCGGCCCTGCAGACGGTTTCGGTCACCTTGTCGGTGACCAAGGGCGTCCTGACCCTGCTGACCAACGTCACCAACGGCCTGACCGCGGGTGAGGTCACGGGCAACGGCACCGCCACGGTCACGATCAGCGGCACGCTGAACGAGATCAACGCCACCCTGGCGGCGACCAACGGCCTGCTGTTCACCGGCAACGCCAACATCAACGGCACCGACACGCTGACGGTCGTCACCAATGACGGCGGCGGCACGGGTTCGGGCGGGGCGCTGTCCGACACCGACTTCTACACCATCACCATCACCGGGGTTAACGACGCCCCGGTCGTGGGCGGGGACGGCACCGAAACCCTGGCGGCGACCAACGAGGACGTGGCCAACGCGGCGCTGACCAACACGGTCACGACCCTGTTCGGCGGCCAGTTCAGCGACGCCAACGACCAGGTGTCGGGCGGCAGCTCGTCCAACGCCCTGGCCGGCGTCGCCGTGACCGCCAACGGCTCCTCGGGCGGCACGGGCCAGTGGCAGTACTATAACGGCTCGACCTGGGTGAATATCGGCGCGGCCTCGACCGCGGCGGCGGTGACCCTCGCCGCCACCGCGCCGATCCGCTTCCTGCCGGCCACCGACTATAACGGCGCGGCCCCGACCCTGACCGTGAAGCTGGTCGACGCCTCGGGCGGCGCCCTGACCAACGGGGCGAGCGTCAACGTCACCACCAGCGGCGGCTCGACGCCCTACAGCACCGGCACGGTGGTGCTCGACCATGGGATCACGGCGGTCAACGACGCGCCCGTCACCACCGGCGGCGCGGTCGTCACCCTGGCGACGGTCGCCGAGGACACCGCGCCCAGCGCGGGCGAGACGGTCACGTCGCTGTTCTCCAGCCACTTCTCCGACGCCAAGGACGGCGCGGGCGCCAATAGCCTGGCGGGCGTCGCGGTGACGTCCGACACGGCGAGCGCCGCCCAGGGCGCGTACCAGTACTATAACGGCAGCGCGTGGGTCGATTTCCCGGCGGTCTCGGCCTCCAGCGCCCTCGTGCTGGACGCCAGCACCCTGGTGCGTTTCCTGCCGACGACCGACTGGTCCGGTACGCCCCCCAGCCTGATCGTCTACATGATCGAGGACTCGTCCGGCGCGGTGACCACCGGCGCGACGGCCGACCTGACCACCACGGGCGGCTCGACCCAGTACGGCACGGCCATGACGCTGGGCATCACGGTCACGGGGACCAATGATGCGCCGATCGCCTCTGGCTCGGCCACGCTGACAGCGGTCAACGAGGACACAGCCAGCCCGGCGGGCGCCACGGTGTCCAGCCTGTTCGCCGCGAACTTCTCCGATCCGGACGGCGACAGCTTCGGTGGCGTGGCGATCACCAACAACGCGACCAGCAGCCAGGGGGTCTGGCAGTACTCCACCGACGGCGGAACCAGCTGGACCGCGGTCGGCTTTCCCAACAGCAGCACCGCTCTGGCCCTGACGCCCACCAGCCTGCTGCGCTTCCTGCCGGCGGCGAACTACAACGGCGCCGCGCCGGCCCTCACGGCCCATCTGATCGACAATTCAGCCGCCGTGAGCAATGGCGCGGTCAGCATCGGCGGCTACGGCGGCATGACGCCGTACAGCAGCGGCACGGTCGCCCTGACCTCCTCCATCACGGCGGTCAACGACACACCCACCGTCCCGGCCACGGCCACGACGGTCGGCGCCACCGAACAGACTCCGGCGACCCTGCTGGGCGCGGTGACGGTCTCCGACGTCGATCTGGACAACAAGAACGGCGGCAACGGCGACTACAGCGGCGCCAGCTTCACCGTCCAGCGCGCCTCGGCCAACGCCATCGACACCTTCGCCTTCGGCGCGGGCGGCCTGTTCACGGTCAGTGGCGGCAACCTGCAGGTCGGGGGGCTGACCTTCGCCACCTTCACCAGCACGGGCGGCGTCCTGACGATCAGCTTCACCAGCTCGGGCGCCACGGCGACCACGGCGCTGGTCAATGACGTCATCGAGCACATCCGGTACACCGTCGCCAGCGACGCGCCACCGTCCAGCGTGACGCTGAACTACGCGCTGAACGACGGCGCGCCCGGCGCCGGCCAAGGCTCGGGCGGCTCGGCCACGGCCGGCGGTTCGGTGATCGTCAACATCACGGCGGTCAATGACGCCCATACCGGCGGCGCCAGCGTCACCGGCACGGCGGCCGAGGACCAGGTCCTGACCGCGGTCTCGACCGTTGCCGATCCAGACGGCCTCGGCACGCTGCACTACCAGTGGCAGCACGACGTCGGCGGCGGCTACGTCAATGTCGGCGCCGACCAGTCGACCTACACCCTGGGCGACGGCGACATCGGCGGCGTGGTTCGCGTGGTGATCTACTACACCGACGCCGGCGGCACGGTGGAATCGGCGACCAGCGCGGCCACCGCCGCGGTCAGCGCCACCAACGACGCCCCAACCGGCGGCGTGTCGGTCACCGGCACGGCCACCGAAGACCAGATGTTGACCGCCGACACCTCCACCTTGGCCGACAGCGACGGCCTGGGCACGCTGCATTATCAGTGGCAGCACAATGTCGGCTCGGGCTTCGTCAATGTCGGGACCGACCTGACGACCTACACCCTGAGCGACGCCGATGTGGGCGGCACGGTTCGCGTCGTGGTCAGCTATACCGACGGCCAAGGCTTCGCCAACGCGGTGACCTCGGCCGCCAGCGCCGCCATCGCGGGCGTCAACGATCCGCACACCGGCGGCGCCTCGGTGACCGGCACGGCGACAGAGGACCAGGTGCTGACCGCGGTCTCGACCCTGGCCGACGTCGACGGCTTGGGCACGCTGCACTACCAGTGGCAGCACGACGTGGGTTCGGGCTTCGTCAATGTCGGGACCGACCAGTCGACCTACACCCTGGGCGACTCCGACGTGGGCGGCACGGTCCGCGTGGTGATCAGCTACACCGACGGCCAAGGCTTCTCGGAATCGGCGACCAGCGCGGCGACCGCCGCCATCGCCAACGTCAATGACAGCCCGACCGGCGGGATCTCGATCACCGGCACGACAACGGAAAACCAGGTGCTGACGGCCAACACCGCCAGCCTGGTCGACGCCGACGGCCTGGGCACGCTGCACTATCAATGGACACGCGGTGTCGGGGCCGGCACGGTCAATGTCGGGACCGACCAGGCGACCTACACCCTGGGCGACGCCGATGTCGGCAAGCTGATCGGCGTGATCGTCACCTATGTCGACCAGCGGGGTACGTCCGAGCAGGTCAGCATCGTCGGCACCAATCCCATCGCCGGCGTCAATGATCCCCACACCGGCGGCGCCTCGATCACCGGCACGGCGACCGAGGACCAGGTGCTGACCGCGGTCTCGACCCTGGCCGATGTCGATGGCCTGGGCACGCTGCACTACCAGTGGCAGCACGACGTCGGCTCCGGCTACGTCGCTGTCGGGACCGACCAGTCGACCTACACCCTGGGCGACTCCGACGTGGGTGGCTTGGTCCGCGTGGTGATCAGCTACACCGACGGCCAGGGCTTCTCGGAAACGGCCACCAGCGCCGCCACCGCCTCCATCGCCAACGTCAACGACGCCCCGACGGGCAACGCGGTGATCACGGGCACGACGACCGAGAACCAGGTGCTGACCGCCGACACCTCGAGCCTGGCGGATATCGACGGCCTGGGCACGCTGCACTACCAGTGGCAGCGCGACACCGGTTCGGGCTTCGTCAATGTCGGAACCGACCAGGCGACCTACACCCTGGGCGAC
>FTJN01000340.1_pt3 | contig 52092 bp, 52 predicted proteins | sample 1658361 | NCBI WGS metagenome assembly FTJN01 (sample SAMEA3914819, study PRJEB12502) | metagenome | biome: forest; material: soil | place: Canada | collected 2010-06-26 | depth 0.3 m
GCCGAGCTCCTGCGCCGCGCCCGCGCCCGCGCGCTGGTCGTGCGCGCGGACGGCAGCGTCTGGCGCAGCTGAGCATGCAGTCCGACGACGCCCGCCTCGTCGCCCACGGCCAGGGCCGCCGCGCGCGCCACCTGCTGGTCTGGGGCTGCGCCGTGCTGCTGGCCACCGGGCTCGCCTGGCTGCTGGGCCACGACGTGTGGCTGCAGCAGACGCCGTTCGGTCCGCAAGCGCACCCCGCGGTGGCGTGGCTGCTGCGCGCGCACGGGGCGCTCGCGTGGTGCGTCACCCTCATGGGCGGCGTCGTCTGGCAGGTGCACGTGCGGCCCGCCTGGCGCGCCGTGCGGCGCCGCCGCGCGCACCTGCGGCGCGCCGGCACGCTGCGCCCCATCCGCCACGCTCGCGCGCGCACGGTCAGCGGCGTGCTGATGGTGGCCGCGCTGGCGGTGCTGCTGCTGTCGGCGATCGGCCTGCAATACGCGCCGGAGGAGGCGCACGCCTGGCTGTCGATCACGCACTGGGTCCTGGGCATCGCGTTGACGGTGGCGGTGGTCTGGCACTGGATTGCCCGACTGCGGCACTGAGCGCGCGCGGCGCAGAATCGGGGATCGCCGACTCGACTCCTGCCATGACCGCACCCGCCCTGCCGACGCCCGATTTCAGCCGCTTCCCGCGCCATGCGGAACTGACCGCCCTGCTCCAGGCCTACGCCGCCGCGCGCCCCGACGTCGTCGAGCTGCGCTCTATCGGCAAGAGCCACGAGGGCCGCGACATCTGGCTGGTGGTGCTGACGCGCAAGACCACCGGCGCGGACACCACCAAGCCCGCGTTCTGGATCGACGGCAACATCCACGCCGCCGAACTCACCGCCTGCACCGCGGCGCTGTACTACCTGCACCACGTGCTCGCGCACGACGCCGCCGACGCGCGCCTCGCGCACCTGCTCGACACCCGCGTGGTCTACCTGGTGCCGCGCCTGAACCCCGACGGCGCCGAGCTGGCGCTGGCCGACGTGCCGCGCTTCATCCGTTCGTCCACGCGCAGCTACCCGTTCGACGAGGAGGCGCCGGACGGCATGACGATGGAAGACATCGACGGCGACGGCCGCGTGCTCTACATGCGCCTGCCCGACCCGCACGGCACGTACAAGAAGCACCCGAAGGAGCCGCGCCTGATGGTGGCGCGCGAGCCGGGCGAGATCGGCGGCGAGTACTTCCGCGTGATCCCCGAAGGCACGATCAAGGCCTGGGACGGCGTGCGCGTGACGGTCAACCGCGACCGCGAAGGCCTGGACCTGAACCGCAACTTCCCCTCGCTGTGGCGCCAGGAGTTCGAGCAGGTGGGCGCCGGCCCGTACCCCACCAGCGAGCCCGAGGTGCGCGCGATGGTCGACTTCTGCGTCGCGCATCCCAACATCGGCGCAGCCGTCGCCTTCCACACCCACAGCGGCGTGATCCTGCGGCCCATGGGCACCACCGCCGACGACGACATGACGCCCGAGGACCTGTGGATGATCAAGCGCCTGTCCGACATCGGCGCGAACCTCACCGGGTATCCGGCCATCAGCGGATTCCACGACTTCAAGTACCACCCGAAGGAGGTCATCACCGGCACGCAGGACTGGCTCTACGAGCACCAGGGTGCGCTGTGCTGGACGGTCGAGATCTGGGCGCCCAACAAGGAGGCCGGCATCGAGCAGTACGACTGGATCCACTGGTACCGCGACCACCCGCCCGAGGACGACCTCAAGCTGCTGAAGTGGAGCGACGAGCAGTGCGGCGGGCAGGCCCACGTCGACTGGAAGCCCTTCACGCATCCGCAGCTGGGCCCGGTGGAGATCGGCGGCTGGGATCGCATGAACTTCTGGCGCAACCCGCCGCCGCAGCTGCGCGAGCGCGAGGCCGCGCGGTTTCCGGCGTGGCTCACGCAGCTGGCGCTGTCGCTGCCGAAGCTGGAGGTGTTGCAGGCCACGTGCGAGCCGGTCGGCCACGACGGCGCCGGCGACACCTGGCGCGTGCGGCTGGCCGTCGGCAACGCGGGCTACCTGCCGGCGTACGTCACCCACCGCGCCAAGGAGCGCCAGGTCGCGCGCGGCACGGTCTTCGAGATCGCGTTGCCCGAGGGCGCGGCGCTGCTCGCCGGCAAGGCGCGCCAGATCGGCGAGCACCTCGAGGGCCACGCCCCGCGCAGCTCGCTGCAGGCCTTCCTGCCGGATCGCGACGTGACGGCGGATCGCACGCTGCAGGAGTGGATCGTGCGCGGGCCGCGCGGCGCCGTCGTGCAGGTGGACGCCCGCGCGGACCGCGCGGGCGCGGTGAGCGCGACCATCACGCTGGGCTGAGGCTCGCCACCGACGAGAATGCTGACTGGCGGAAACGCCGCTTTCGAAACTTCCTGGAAAGAAGCACCACCATGTGGCTGATCGTCCTCGTCGTCATCCTGCTCATCGCCGTCGCGCCGGTCATGATCGCCGCCCGCATCGTCGGCGCCCGCCGCGCCGGGTTCTGGATGTGCCTGCTGGCGCTGATCGTGTCCTACGCGCTCGTGAGCTGCGCGGTGCGGCTGTTCCACGCCGGCGGCCTGATCGCGTTCTTCGCCGCGCCGCTGGGCTTCATGTTCATCCTCGACACCACCTACCTGCGCGGGCTGGGCATCGTGGTGCTGCAATACCTGATCACCGCGATCGTCGTCGCCATCCTTCTGTTCACGGCTCTGGGCTCGATGCTGCACATGAAGGAGATCATCCACGACAACCCGATCAACTCGGCCCCGAGCCAGTCGGTCTGACCGGCGCCGGGACCGCGGCTCAGCGCACCATGGCGGAGTCGCGCACGTTCTTCTGGATCGCGATCGTCGCGAACAGCGCCAGCAGGAACGCCATGCCGTAGAAGCCCTTCTCGGACAGCGCGAGCTGGGCGTTGTACAGGCCGACGCCCATCAACGTGATGGTGACGGCGATCGAGAACCAGCAAAGCCCCGTGTACAGGCCGGTGACGGGCACGCCCTCCAGCTTGTCGCGCACGGTCTTCTGCAGCGACACCGCGGCGAACAGGCCGTACAGCAGCAGCGTGAGGTAGTAGCCCTTCTCGTTCAACTGCATGCTGGTGTTCCACAGTCCGAACAGATAGGCGCCCGCGCCCGCGAGCAGGGCGATCCAGGACGCGCCGATGAAGGCGGCGGTGGGCTTGTTGGCGTTGGTGCTCATGAAGTTCCTCCCTCGAGATCGTTGGTTCCAGGCCTCGGGACGCGCCGCCGGGGACGCATCGGCCTGCGCGCATTCTCGCCGCGCCGGCGCCACCTCTCGACCCCGGAGGCCGCCAGCGCGCGAAGTACCGCACGGTGCGCCCGTCCGGCGCGGCGCGCCTCACTCGCCCGGATAGCGCAGGCCGAACTGGGCCCGCATCGTGTCCATCCAGCCGACCAGGGCCACCGTCTCGTCCAGCGGCATCACCGGACTTTCGGCCAGGCCGGCGCGCAGGCAGCGGTGCACCTCCTCGACCTGGTGCACGTAGCGGTTGCCGCGCCACGGCTTGTCGATGACCTCTACCGGCGTCTCTTCCCACGGGCGCGTTCCGCGCCCGAGCCGCAGCTGCTGCGCCGCGTAGAACGGCGGCGTGACGTCGATGCGGCCGCCCGTGCCCAGGATGGTCGCCAGGCAGCCGGTGGTGGCGCGCAGCGAGCACATGCCCTGGCTGCGCTGGCCGCCGGCGTGGCGCAGGTTGAAGACGGTGTGCACGTCGACGCCCGTCGGGCCGAGCTCGGCGTCCGCCTGGACGCCGACGATGTCGCCCAGCACGAAAGCCGCGAGGTTCAGCGGATAGATGCCGATGTCCAGCAGGCCGCCGCCCGCGAGTTCGGGCGCCAGCGCGCGGTGCGTCGGCGGCAGGCCGGCGGCGGAGAAGCCGAAGTCGGCCGAGACCGACACGGGCTCGCCGATCGCGCCCTCCGCGACGAGGCGCTTGAGCTCCACCATCGCGGGCACGTAGCGCATCCACATCGCCTCCATCAGGAAGGCGCCGTGGCGGCGCGCCAGCGCGACGGCTTCCTCGGCCTCGCGCCGGTTCAGCGTGAACGGCTTCTCGCACAGCACGGCCTTGCCGGCGGACAGCGCGAGGCGCATCGATTCGACGTGGTCGGGATGCGGCGTGCCGATGTAGACGACGTCGACCTCCGGGTCGTCCACCAGCGCCTGGTAGCTGCCGTGCGCCCGCACCGGCTCGTGGATCGTCTCGTGCTGGCGCGGCTGGGCGATGAACGCCTGCGCCTTGGCCGCGTCGCGCGAGCCGACGGCCACCAGCCGCGCCTCGGGCACGTGCGACAGCGCGCGCGCCAGTTGATCGGAGATGCCGCCGGCGCCGATCAGGCCCCAGCCGATGCGCGGTCGCGCGGTGGTGGTCAGTGCTTGCATGCCTCAGTGTATGCACGGTTTGCGCAGTCGCGCAGGGCCGGCATGATGCCGTGAATGTCGGAGCGATCCCGCACCGCCCTGCCTCGACGCCGCCATCGCATGACTTCTCCCGACACCAACGCCCCGATCCGCCACTCAAGGAATTTCGCGCGCGCGGCGGCAACCCTGGCGCTGACGCTCGCCGTGCCGGGTTTTGGCGCCGAAGCGGCCGACAACAAGATGATCTTCTCGCCGCTGCCCGGCAAGAGCGTCGCGGCGCTGAACGCGCAACGCGCGCAGGTCGACGCGCTGGCCCGGCGGGTCTGCGGCAAGCCGTCCGGCGGCGACGCGACGACGCGCATCGCCGTCCTGCAATGCCTGTTCGACAGGCACGCGGTCGCCCGCGACGACGAGGCGGGCTGGAGCGCCATCGGCGTGGTCTTCGGCGACGCCCTGGTGGCCGCACACCCGGGGCTCGAGTGGCGGCAGGTCGAAGACAGCTATGGCGTCGCGCCCGTGCTGCAGTACAGGCGCAAGAAGATCGAGGTGGCGCCCGCCGACATGGTGCTCAAGCGCATCGACCGTGGCGACACGATCGACTTCAGCGACCTGGTGCAAGCGACAGCCGACACCGTCGACCGACAGTTGAGCGAAGCCGCGGACGACCGGTAGCCGTGCGGCCGTCGTCGCGCTTCACCGCTCGACGCGCGCCTCGGCCTCCATCAGCACCTGGCGCATGGTCTGGCGCAGCCGCTCGGCGTCGATAGGCTTGGTGAGGAAGTCGTTCATGCCGGCGGCCATCGCGTCCTCGCGCTCCGAGACGAGCGCCGCGGCGGTCAGCGCCACGATGGGCAGGGTGTGGCGGTCGTAGCGCTGGCGCAGCCGCCGCGTGACCTCGTGGCCGCTCATGCCGGGCATCTGCACGTCCATCAGCACGATGTCGAACGGGTTGCCCGATTCGTGGGCGTGGTCGATCGCGGCCAATGCGCTGGGGCCGTCGCCCGCCTGGTCGACGATCGCGCCCCAGCGCTCCAGCAGCGCCACGGCGATCATCATGTTGACGGGGTTGTCCTCCACCATCAGCACGCGCGTGCCCTGCAGCGCGTCGAGGCCCGTGGTGCTCTCGTGATCCTCCAGCTGCTGCGCGGTGACCGGCGGCAGCGGCAGGTCGACCCAGAAGACGCTGCCCTTGCCCGGTTCGCTGTGGACGCCGACGCTGCCGTCCATCAGGCGCGCCAGCTCGCTGCAGATCGACAGGCCCAGCCCGGTGCCGCCGACCTTGCGCGTGATCGAGTTGTCGACCTGGCTGAACGGCAGGAACAGCATGGCCAGCGCCGCGCCGTCCATGCCGGCGCCGGTGTCGATCACCTCGAAGCGCAGGCGATAGCCCACGCCGCGCTGCACGTTGAGCGCGATGCTGCCGGTGGTGGTGAACTTCAGCGCATTGCCGAGGTAGTTGGTGAGCACCTGGCGCAGGCGCATCGGGTCGCCCAGCACGTACTGCGGCATGTCCTCGTCGATGTCGACGACGAGCCGCAGGCCCTTGGTGTCGGCGAGCGCGCCGTAGGCCTGCCGGAGCGTGCCGATGAGCCCGCGCAGGTCGAACGCGACGCGGTCGACGATGAGCTTGCCGGCCTCGATCTTGGACAGGTCCAGGATGTCCGAGAGGATCGCCGACAGCGTGTCCGCGGACTCGCAGATCTGCTCGATGTACTGCAGGCGCCGGCGGTCGTCCACCTCGGGCGTGCGGGCGAGCTGCGCGAGGCCCACCAGCGCGTTCAGCGGCGTGCGGATCTCGTGGCTGGTGTTGGCGAGGAACGCGCTCTTGGCGCGGTTGGCCGCCTCGGCCTCGTCGCGCGCGCGCGCCAGCGCCTGCTCGACGACGCGGCGGTCGGTGATGTCCTCGGCGAGCCAGATCGTGCCGCTGGCCGGCTGCGCCGGATCGAGCGCCTTGGCCAGGAGGCGGCCGGTGAAGGTGCTGCCGTCGCGCCGCATCATCGGCACCTCGAAGTCGACCTGCTCGCCGCGCGACAGCGCCGGGCCCACCGCGTCGCTCATCGCCTGGAACGCCGCGTCGGACGGCCACACCACGCGCTGCTGCTGGTTCTGCAGCGCGCCGCGCGGCCAGCCGAACATCTCGTCGAAGCGCGCGTTGGTCATCGCGATGCGGTGGTCGCGCGTGAAGGAGATGCCCACCAGCGCGTTCTCGAGGATCGCCTCGCGCTCGCGCCGCGCCTGCTCGCTGGCGGTGACGTCGCGCGCGCTGGTCATCTGGTAGTCGATGTCGTCGATCGTGAAGCGCGCAGCCGACACCAGCATCGACACCCGGCGCCGGTCGCGCGTGGTCATGGTCGCGGGAAAGTTCTGCACGCTCTCGTGGCGGTCGAGCATGCGGTAGATGCGATCGCGCTGCGTGGCGTCGGCCCACAGGCCCAGCTCGCTGGGCGTGCGGCCGATGACCTCCTCGGCGCGGTAGCCGGTCGTGGCCAGGAAGGTCGGGTTGACCATCGCGTAGCGGCCGCTCGCGAACTCGGTGAGCGTGATCCAGTCGGGGCTGGTGGACACGAGGTGCGACAGCAGGGTCTCGCTGCGCCGTACCAGGTCTTCGGCCGCGCGGCGCTCGGTGTCGTCGGTGATGATGGACAGCGTGGCGGCCTCGCCGTCGACGTCCACGCGCACGCTGCTCACGCGCACGGTGAGGCGACGATCCGCGCGCGGCATGAGCGTGAGTTCGGCCTCGGGCAGGCCCTCGCCGATGGCCAGCGCGTCCAGGCGCTGGACGTGCTCCGACGCCTGCTCGCGCGAGACGCCGGCCTCGAACAGCGCGACCAGGTCCTGCCCCAGCAGCGTGCGCAGGTCGGCGAGGCCGAACAGCATGACGCCCGCCGGATTCGCATCGAGCACGCGGCCTTCGCGGTGCAGCACCAGCGGCGTCGGGATGCGGCGGAACAGATCCTGGTAGCGCGTCTCGGTGGACCACAACGCCTGCCGCGCCTTCACGTCCTGCGTGATGTCGCGCAGCACGCCCCAGTAGCCCGCGAACTTGCCGGCCTCGTTGGTGCGCGGCTCCGCGCTCAGCGTGAAATGGCGGACGCGGCCGCCCACGTCGCTCCAGCGCAGCGGCACGTCGCGCATCGGCAGGCGCGCGGCCAGCTCCGAGCGAAACGCTTCCTGCACCTGCGAGTCGAACATCACCCCGCGCGTCTCCCACAGCAGCTTGCCCATGCCGGCGTCGACGCCGTGCCGGCGCAGGCCGACGAAGTTGCGCAGCTCCTCCTTCGCGCTGAAGCGGATCAGCCGGCCGTTGCCGTCCATCTCCCAGTACGCGTCGGCGGCCACCGCCAGCAGGCCCAGGAAGCGGCGCTCGCGCTCGTCGGCGCTGCGCAGCGTGCGATCGAGCGTGCGCCCCAGCAACTCGCCGCCGCCCAGCGCGATGCCCAGCACCAGCGCGTGCGTCAGCAGCGGCCGCACGAGGTTGACCGGCGCGCCGTTCAGCACGATGCCCGCGGACGACAGCCAGTCGAACGCCATCGCCACGGCCAGCAGCAGCAGCATGCCGGCGCCGATGGCCGCCGCGAGGATGCCGGCGCGCAGCCCGCCCACGACGGTGAACAGGCACAGGAACACGCCCACGATGGCCAGCGCGGGCGACATCAGGCCTTCGCCCGCCACCGCCGCGGCCACGCCGGACAGCCCGATGGCGGTGCCGATCACGTAGGGCAGCGCGCGCGCCTGGACGCCCGCGCCGGCGTCGCGGCGCAACGCGAAGGCCACGCCGGCCAGGCCCAGGAAGGCCGTGGTCAGCGAGAGCCGCGCCACCCAGTCGAGCGGGTGGCCGAAACCCAGGAACATCAAGGCCGACGCGAGCGCGGCCCCCGCCGTCGCGTCCAGCAGGTGGCGCGTCAGCAACTGGCGCAGGCGGTGCCTGGCCTCCTTGTTCGGCGGTGGTTCAGCCATCGGTGCTCTTATTGGCGATCCGTTGCGGCTCGCCCCCCAAGACCCCTAGTTTGACCGGAATTCTGGAGCCGCATCCGTAACCGGATGATTAAGGACGGAATTAGCCGGCCCGGCGTGCCTCCTCCCCGCCGGGAAGTGGCGAACCCTACCGGCTGCGCGCGATCGCCGCCTTCAGGGCCGCGCGCGTGGCGAGCGCCGCCTGGCGCGCGGCGGCGGCGAAGTCCTCGCCGTCGCCGGCGTACAGGATCGCGCGCGACGAACTGACGATGATCGGACCGTCCGCGCGCCACCCGGCCTGCACGGTGGCGTCGATGTCGCCGCCCTGGGCGCCGATGCCCGGGATCAGCAGCGGCAGCGTCGGCGCGAGCTCGCGCACGCGGGCGAGTTCGGCCGGGAACGTGGCGCCGACCACCAGCGCGAGCTGGCCGTTGCGGTTCCACGCGCCGGCGGCGAGCCGGGCGATGTGCTCGAACAGCTTGTCGCCGTTGGCGAGCACCTGCGCCTGCAGGTCGGAGCCGCCCGGATTGGACGTCCGGCACAGCAGGATCAGCCCCTTGCCATCGTGCTTCATGTAGGGCTCGATGGAATCGAAGCCCATGAACGGCGACAGCGTGACGGCGTCGGCCTGGTAGCGCACGAAGGCCTCGCGGGCGTACTGCTCCGCGGTCGCGCCGATGTCGCCGCGCTTGGCGTCGAGGATCACCGGCACGCCCGGGGCCGTGCGGCGGATGTAGGCCATCAGCTCCTCGAGCTGGTCCTCGGCGCGCTGGGCGGCGAAGTAGGCGATCTGCGGCTTGTAGGCCGAGACCACGTCCTTGGTGGCGTCGACGATGCGTGCGCAGAAGTCGAACACCTTGCTCGCGTCGCCCTTCCACGCGCCCGGAAACTTCGCCGGTTCGGGATCGAGTCCGACGCACAGCGTGGAGTCGTTGCGCAGGGAGGCGGCTTGCAGGGTGTCGGTGAATCGCATCGTCGTTTTCCTTGGTGTCGTCGTGGGTCGGATGTAGAAACGCGGCCCGGAGGCCGCGTTTTCTTAGAGCTTGATCTTCGCGGCGAGCTGCGAGCCGATGCCGGTGTAGCTGCCCGGCGTCATCGCCAGGAGCCGCGCCTTCTCGGCCTCCGGCAGGTCCAGCGCGGCGACGAAGCCCTGGATCAGGTCGCGCGTCATCGGCTGGCCGCGCGTGAACTTCTTCAGCTGGTCGTACGGGTCGGGCAGGCCGAAGCGGCGCATCACCGTCTGGATCGGTTCGGCCAGCACTTCCCACGAGCCGTCCAGGTCTTCGGCCAGGCGCGCTTCGTTGAGTTCGAGCTTGTCGAGGCCGCGCGTGAGGCTGTCGTAGGCCAGCACCGCGTAGCCGATGGACACGCCCATGTTGCGCAGCACCGTGGAATCGGTCAGGTCGCGCTGCCAGCGGCTCACCGGGAGCTTCTGCGACATGTGCGTGAGCATCGCGTTGGCCATGCCGAGGTTGCCTTCGGCGTTCTCGAAGTCGATCGGGTTGACCTTGTGCGGCATCGTCGACGAGCCGACCTCGCCCGGCTTGGTCTTCTGCTTGAAGTAGCCCAGGCTGACGTAGCCCCAGACGTCGCGCGCCCAGTCGATCAGGATCGTGTTCAGGCGCACGGTGGCGTCGAACAGCTCGGCCATGTAGTCGTGCGGCTCGATCTGGATCGTGTACGGGTTCAGCTTCAGGCCCAGGCGCTCCTCGACGACCTTGCGCGAGAACTCTTCCCAGTTGGCCTGCGGGTAGGCCGAGACGTGCGCGTTGTAGTTGCCCACCGCGCCGTTCATCTTGGCCAGCAGCACCACGTCGGCGATGCGCGCGCGGGCGTGCGTCAGGCGCGCCAGCACGTTGGCCACTTCCTTGCCGACCGTGGTCGGGCTGGCCGTCTGGCCGTGCGTGCGCGCCAGCATCGGCACGGCCGCGAACCGGTGCGCCATCGCCTGCATGCGCGTGAGGATGCCGTCGATCGCCGGCAGGATCACCTGCTCGCGGGCGGACTTGAGCATCAGCGCGTGGCTGGTGTTGTTGATGTCCTCGCTGGTGCAGGCGAAGTGGATGAACTCCAGCTTGTCCTTGAGCTCGGGCACGTGGCCGATGCGCTGGCGCAGCCAGTATTCGACGGCCTTGACGTCGTGGTTGGTTTCCTTCTCGATGTCCTTGATCGCCTGGGCGTCGGCCTCGGAGAAGCGCACCACCAGCGACCGCAGCAGGCCCTTGACGGACTCGGGCAGCGCCGGGAACTCGGCGAAACCGGCGTCGGCCAGCGCGATGAACCACTCCACCTCGACCTGCACGCGGCGATGCATCAGGCCGAACTCGGACAGCAACGGGCGCAGGGCAGCCAGCTTGGGGGCGTATCGGCCGTCGAGCGGCGACAGGGCGGTGAGGGCGGAATGGGGCATGAAGGGCTCGGTCAGGGCGCGCGTTGTCGGATTTGCCGGGATCTGCGGCCGGGCGCGCGGGCGCCGGGCGGTCGGTGACCGCGGCGCTCTGCCGACCGCAAAACCCTCCGATTTTACAAGTCGCGAGGCTCCGGGGCTAGGGGCAACCCGAATGCGGGCCCCAATTTCGGGCCGCCGGCGGCCCGATGACGGTGGCGTGTGGAGGGGGTGGATCCTGCGGCTTCGCGCAGGATGACGACGCCTGCAAAGTCGCCGGAACGGTCATCCTGCGCGAAGTCGCAGGATCCACGGCGTCCCGTGCCATTGACTGCCCCGGGCGCGCCTCGCACAATCACGCCCCTTTCGCCCTCCACTTTCCGTTCCCATGCCGGCATCCGCCCTTTCCGCCGACTCGCCCACCGCCGGCCGCCCGTCCTCCGACAACTATTGCGCGATCGACTTCGGCACCTCCAACTCGGCGGTGGCCGTGCCGAGCGATGCCGGCATGGCGCTCGTGCCGCTGGAGCCGCAGCACGGCGAACGCGGCCGCACGATGCCCACCGCCGTGTTCTACGTGGCCGAGGGCAAGGAGCTGCACACGCTGCCCAAGCTCTACGGCCGCGCGGCCGTCGCCGCCTACGTGGACGGCACCGACGGCCGCCTGATGCGCTCGATGAAGAGCGTGCTCGGCTCGGCGCTGATGGACCAGCACACCGACATCGGCGCCGGCCGCTCGGTCGCCTTCGGCGACGTGATCGCCAGCTACCTGCTGCACCTCAAGCGCGCCGCCCAGGCGCACGCGGGACGCGAGATCGACCGCGTGGTGCTGGGCCGGCCCGTCTTCTTCGTCGACGAGGATCCGGCGCGCGACGCCGCGGCCCAGGCCTCGCTGGAGGCCGCCGCGCGGGCGGTCGGCTTCCAGGAGGTGCGCTTCCAGTACGAGCCGATCGCCGCCGCGTTCCACTACGAGGAGCAGGTCACGCGCGAGCAGACGGTGATCGTGGCCGACATCGGCGGCGGCACGTCCGACTTCTCCGTCGTGCGCGTCGGCCCCGAGCGCCGCCTGCAGCGCGATCGCCGCGCCGACATCCTGGCCAGCCACGGCGTGCACTCGGCCGGCACCGACTTCGACCGCCACGTCGAGCTCGCCCGCATCCTGCCGGCGCTCGGCTACGGCGCCTACGGCCCCAAGCGGGGCGACCGCGCGCCGCTGGAAGTGCCCAGCCGCATCTACTTCGATCTCGCCACGTGGCACCTGATCAATTCCGTCTATCGCCCGCAGCGGGTGATGGAGATCGCCGCGATGCGCGACGACTACGCCAACCCGCGCCACCACGCCCGCCTGATGACGACGCTGCGCGACCGCCTGGGCCATGCGCTGGCCGGCCTGGCCGAGGACGCGAAGATCGCCGTCTCCCAGGGCGGCACGCACGAGATCGACCTGTTCGAGATCGAGCGCGACCTGTGCGTCAGCGTCACCGAGGACCAGGCCGTGGACGCGATCGCCCACGACCTCGATCGCATCGTGCAGACCGCGCTCGACACCGCGCACCTGGCCGGCCTGAAGCCCGACGCCATCGATGCGCTGTATTTCACCGGCGGCTCCACCGGGCTGCGCCTGCTGGCCGACCGTCTCGCGGCGGCGTTCCCGCACGCGCAGGCGGTGCACGGCGACCGCTTCGCGAGCGTCGCCACGGGCCTGGGGCTGGAGGCGCGCCGGCACTTCGCGGCCGCCTGAACGGCCCATCCACTGTCGTGTTGCGCCTGGCAGACAGGCGCCCCCCAATTCAAGGGTTCGATGCTGGCGCGATGCCTGCTTGCATGGATGGCGTGGCCCGGGCGTCAGCGCGGCGCCGGCACGCAGTTGGTGCGCCCCTACGTCAATTTCGCCCGACAAGAAACCCCCGCATGGGCCCCTTCGGCGCACCGTTTTTCCGGGGGTGCTTCGATAGAATGAAGCCCAGTCCAAGCTCCCTGCCCACATGAAACTCATCGGATCTCTCACCAGCCCCTACGTTCGCAAGGTGCGTGTCGTGCTGGCGGAGAAGAAGCTCGACTACAACTTCGTGCTCGAGGACGTCTGGGGCAGCGACGCGATCCTGGCCTCCAACCCCCTCGGCAAGGTGCCCGTGCTGGTGATGGAAGGCGCGGAGGCGGTGTTCGATTCGCGCGTCATCGTCGAATACGTCGACACGCTGTCGCCAGTGGGCAAGCTGATCCCCGCGTCGGGTCGCGAGCGCGTGGAAGTGCGCACCTGGGAGGCGCTGGCCGACGGCATCCTCGACGCCAGCGTCGCCGCTCGCCTCGAATCCACCTGGGCCGGCCGCACCGACGCGCAACGCTGCCCGGCCTGGATCGACCGCCAGCAGCTGCGCATCGCCGCGGCGCTGAAGTCCATCAGCCAGGGCCTGGGCGAGAAGGCCTACTGCGTCGGCACGCATTTCTCGCTGGCCGACATCGCGGTGGGCTGCGCGCTCGGCTATCTCGACTTCCGCTTCCCGCAGAACCCCTGGCGCACCGACTATCCCAACGTCGCACGCCTGGCCGACAAGCTCGCCGCGCGCCAGAGCTTCATCGACACCGCGCCGCCCTTGGCCTGACGCCGCGCCTCGCCCGCGCGAGGCGGCCTTTTTTCATGCCCCGCCCGTCCGCGTGCGCGCCGCGCGCGCGGCGTGGCCCGTCGCACTGCGAGAATGCCCTCCAAACGCAGGGGGAGTCGGGATGGGAATCGGAAAATCGGCCTGGATCGCATGCCTGGGCCTGTGCTGGGTCGTCGCTGCGAATGCGCAGCAGGCGGCCGTCGCACGCACGCCGGCCAAGACCGCGCACGCGGCGATCGCCAGCGCCTCGGCGCCGGGCTTCACGATCGAACGCACCCCGGCCTGGGTGCAGCCGCTCGCCTACGACCGCGCCGCGCCGGTTCCGGCCGCCCCGTACCAGATCCTCGTCGCCGACGAACAGATCCGCGTGCAGGACGGCACGTCCACGAGCTACCGGCGTTACATGCGCCAGATCAACGACACGTCGGCGCTGCAGCAGGGCGGCCAGATCGAGATCGACTTCGACCCGGCCTACCAGCGCCTGGTGCTCCACAAGATCGACATCCTGCGCGGCAACCAGCGCATCGACAAGCTCGACGCGAAGAAGATCCGGCTGCTGCAACGCGAGCAGCAGCTGGAACGCCAGATCATCGACGGACGCTTCACCGCCTCGATCGTGCTGGACGACCTGCGCGCCGGCGACCGCGTCGAGTGGGCGGCCTCCGTCGTCGGCGACAACCCGGTCTTCGGCGGCCGTTTCGCCGAGGTCACCTGGGACGCCTACCCCAACGCCCCCATCGGCACCTGGCAGCTGCGCCTGCTGGCGCCGGCCGCGCGCGAGATCCATGTGCGCGCCGGCGACCCGGCCATCGCGACGACCAGCACCGTGCGCGACGGCGTGCGCGAGACGCTGTTCAAGCGCGCGAACGTGCCGCAGCTGCAGTACGACGACCACCTGCCGCCCGCTGAATTCCTCAAGGTGCAGGTCGAATTGAGCGAGTTCGCCGACTGGAAGGAAGTGGGCGCCTGGGCCACGCAGCTGTTTGCACGCGCGATGCAGACCAGCCCCGCCGTCGAGGCCCAGGTGGCCGCGCTCAAGGCGCAGGCGAAGAACCCCGACGCACTGCTGCGCGCGACGCTCGACTTCGTGCAGCGCGACGTCCGCTATTTCGGCACCGAGACCGGCATCGCCTCGCACCAGCCCGCCACGGCCGACACGGTGTTGCGCCAGCGCTTCGGCGACTGCAAGGACAAGGTGGCGCTGCTCGCCGAGCTGCTGACGCGCCTGGGCTTCGACGCCACGCCGGTGATCGTCTCGGCCCACTACCAGGGGGCGAGCAGCCAGCGCCTGCCCGGCCCGCTGGCGTTCGACCACGCGATCGTGCGCGTGATGGTCGACGGCAAGCCCGTGTTCCTCGACGCGACCCGGTCGCAGCAGACCGGCGCCATCGCGTCGCGCGAGGCGCTCGACCTCGGCTGGGGCCTGCTCGCGCGCGACGGCACGACCGCGCTGACCGCGCTGCCCAGCGGCATCGACACCGTGCGCATCGAGACCGACGACACGTTCTCGTTCCCCAGGCTGGCCAAGGAAGGCACGCTGACATCGGTGGCCATCCTGCACGGCGAGGCCGCCGAATGGTTCCGCTCGGGCCTGGCGAGCCAGCCCCGGGCCGAGCTCGAGAAGGCGGTCAGCGGCGACACCGTGCGCGCCTACCCGTCGCTCGTCGTCGCGGCGCCGATGGACTTCGAGACCGTCACCGAGGACAACACCGTCAAGGTCACGTCGCACTACCGCACCGGCGACTTCTGGACACTGCCCGACCAGCGCGCGCTCGTCGCCCGCTACGTGATGGCGGGTCTCGTCGCGCCGCTGCGCCTGCCCGATCAGGCCATGCGCACGCAGCCCTTCCGCATCGCGTCGCCCGGCCGCTACCTGCACCACGTCGCGTTCCAGTTCGGCGAGCCGTTTCCCGGCGCGCCCAACACCACGCGCTTCGACGAGACGAACAAGACCTTCGACCTGCACATCCGCTTCGAGATGCAGTCCCCGCGCCAGGACGCCTACGGCGAGCTGCGCCTGCTGACCGACACCGTCGCGGCCGCGGACTGGCAGGCGCATCGCGACAAGATCAACAAGATCGCGCCGCGCCTGGCGGGCAACGTGGTGGTGTCGCCGTACTCCGTGGCGCAGCAGGAGGCGCTGCGCGCCGATGGCGACGCGGTGCTCGCCAAGCTACGCAAGGGCGACATCGCGACCGCGACCCAGGCCCAGGCCACCGCGCACATGCGACTGCTCGCCTACGACCGGCAGCTCGACTCCGATCGCCTGCCGCCGCCGCTGCGGGCGCAGGTGCTGCTAGCCAAGGGCGTGCAGCTCGACTACGTGGGCCGGACGCAGGCCGCCAAGGGCGCGTTCGAGGCGGCGTTGACGCTCGACCCGTCCAACGCCGACGCGCACGAGGCGCTGGCCATCAACGCGCTGTTCCGCAGCGACGACGCCGCGGCGATGAAGGAGGCGGCCGAGACCCTGCGGCTCGCGTCCTCGAAGACGCGTCCGTATTTCATCCGCGGCTATGCGCACTACCTCGAAGGCGAGGCGGCCTCGGCGCGCGACGACTTCACGGCGGCGTTGCAGTCGCGCGAGGAGGTCGAGCGCAGCTACGGCGCGATCTGGCTGTACCTGGCGGCGCGGCGCGACGGCGGCGACGGCGTGCAGGCGGTGCGGCCGTTCGAGCCGACCGCGGCGTATCCCGAATGGCCCTTCAGCGTGCTGCAGCTGATGGAAGGCCGCATCGGCCTCGACGCCGCGCTGCAGGCCTCGCACGAGAACGGCCAGCGCAGCGCGGCCCGCGAGTGCGAGCTGTACTACTTCGCCGGCGAGAAGGCGCTGGCGGACGGCGACCTCGCCACCGCGCGCAAGTACCTGCGCATGAGCGTGGCCACCGGCGTCACCGAGTTCGTCGAATTCCACACCGCGCAGCGCGAACTGGCGCGCATCGGCGAGAAATAAGGTTCGTCGCCGATCTGTGGAATCGCCGGCCCCGCGCGCGCAATGAAGTGCCTCGTCATCCTGCGCGAAGTCGCAGGATCCACGCTGGCGAACGACGTCGCCGCAGGGGTGGGGTCGCAGGGGTCTGGCACCGCCTCGGGTCGCGCCGTGCCGTCGTCGCCAGCCTGGGCGCGACCGCGTTTCCGAGGCGGAGCCTGACCTCGATCCCCTGAAGTGGGGTTCCCGCGAATGACCGCCGACGGCGCGATTTCGCCGGGGATCGAGGTCAGGCACCGCGTTCGTCCGCGACGAGCCGGCTCTCGTTCGCCTGCGCCTCGGCGCGGCCGAACACGGAGCCAGACCCCTCGGCCTGCCGCAGCGTACGCCCCTCGAATCGGCGAAGGCCCGGAGACAAGACCAGGCCTCAGATCGCCAGGTCGACGGCGGCCTGGTCGCCGACGGTGGGCAGCGGCACCTTGAGGCCGTCGGCGCACACCTCGGCCGGCGCCGGCGCGAAGGTCTCGGCGCGCGAGATCGGCCAGTAGATCTTGTAGACGGCGTGCGGCCAGTCGCATTCGCCGCGCGCCGCCGCGAGCAGCGCGCCGGGCGCGATGAATTCGAGGTGGTTGGCGAGCAGCTTCACCTTGTCGCCGGCGACGCGCCGCACGACGTGGTTGGCGGTGATCTGGTTCGGGTGCTGCAGCCCGGCGGCCTGCACCAGCTCCTTGAGCGCCTCCAGCGTGTGGCGGTGGTAGTTGTGCACGCGCTCGATCTTGGAGGGCACGACCAGCGCCTTCTGGCGTTGCGGATCCTGCGTGGCCACGCCGGTCGGGCAGTGGTCGGTGTGGCAGCTCTGCGACTGGATGCAGCCGAGCGCGAACATGAAGCCGCGCGCCGAATTGCACCAGTTGGCGCCGAGCGCCATCATGCGCGCGATGTCGAACGCGCTGACGACCTTGCCGGCGCAGCCGATCCGGATCTTGTCGCGCAGGTTCAGGCCCACGAGCGTGTTGTGCACCAGCAGCAGCCCTTCCTGCAACGGCGCACCGACGTGGTCGGTGAACTCGAGCGGCGCGGCGCCGGTGCCGCCCTCGCCGCCGTCGACGACGATGAAGTCGGGCAGCAGGCCCGTCTGCAGCATCGCCTTGGCGAGCGCGAACCATTCCCAGGGATGGCCCACGCAGAACTTGAAGCCGACGGGCTTGCCGCCCGAAAGCTCGCGCAGCTTCGCGATGAACTCGAGCATCTCGATGGGCGTCGAGAAGGCGCTGTGGCTGGCCGGCGAGATGCAGTCGACGCCCTGCTCCACGCCGCGCGCCTCGGCGATCTCCTTCGTGACCTTGGGGCCCGGCAGCACGCCGCCGTGCCCGGGCTTGGCCCCCTGGCTCAGCTTGACCTCGATCATCTTGACCTGCGGCTCGGTGGCGTGCTTCGCGAACAGCTCGGGGTTGAAGGTGCCGTCCGGGTTGCGGCAGCCGAAGTAGCCCGAGGCCACCTCCCAGATCAGGTCGCCGCCCTGCGCGCGGTGGTGCACGCTGATCGAGCCTTCGCCGGTGTCGTGCGCGAAGTTGCCGCGCAGCGCGCCGCCGTTCAACGCCCGGATCGCCGCGCCGCTCAACGCGCCGAAGCTCATCGCGCTGATGTTGAAGATGCTGGCGTCGTAGGGCTGCGCGCAGCTGGCGCCGATGCGCACGCGGAAATCGTGCGACGCGATGCGCGTGGGTTGCAGCGAATGGTTGATCCACTCGTAGCCTTCGGCCTGGACGTCGAGCTGCGTGCCGAGCGGACGCTTGTCCGGGTCGCCCTTGGCGCGCTGGTAGACGAGCGAGCGTTGCTGGCGCGAGAACGGCGCGGCCTCGTTGTCGCCCTCGATGAAGTACTGGCGCATTTCCGGGCGGATGAACTCGAACAGGAAGCGCATGTGCCCGATGACCGGGTAGTTGCGCAGGATCGAGTGGCGCCGCTGGCGCACGTCGCGGATGCCGGTGATCACGCCCACCAGCCCCAGCACCGCCCAGACGCCGCCGGTGTGGACGACGACCTGCGTGAACGCGCCGAGCAGCATCACGACGGCGCAGGCGATCCACGCCAGGTAGCGGATCGGGAAGAAGCGATCGAGCGACTTCAGCCAGGTGGGCATGGGGATATCTCGTGGTTTTCTCGGGGTGGGCCCGTCCTCGGGGAGGAACCCGGTCTCGGCATCATCGGCGTCTTTCCTGCCGAACTTGATGACGGTCCGCGCCGCGGCCCTTGAAGATCGAGGGCCTGCGGTGCGCTTCCGGCAATGTAATCCTCGGCCGTGCGCCGCGGCCCGGTGACTTCCCTCGCCCGGGCGGGCGCGGCCACGCGCCGGCGTCAGGCGCGCGGGGCGCCCGCGCCCGCGAGGATCACTCCGTGCCGGCCTCGGCCGAGTGCCACACGCCCCAGATCAGGCTCACGCCGATGCCCGCGTCCTGCTTGCTGCGCACCAGCGGGCTGGCCTCGTTGGCCGCGCCGCTCACCGTCTCGACCTGCGCGAAGTACTGCAGCCGCAGCGTCGGGCTGATGCGGTGGCGCAGGCTGGCGTTCAGGCGCGTGGCGATCAGCCCGGCCTTGGCGTCGTAGGCCGGCCGCTCGGCGGTGGCGTACGGCCCGTCGACGCCGTAGTACAGGTGGTCGAGCGTGCGGTCGCCGAACAGCGTGCTGGCGGAGACGACCAGCGCGAACGACTGGCCCGTCCATGCGGTGTGCGACAGGCGCGGCTCGAAGGTCCAGCCGCGGTGCGCGAAGCCGTCGTTGACGTCGAACACCGCGCGGATCGGCACCTCCAGCTGGGTGAGGTGACGGTCGCGCTTCGGGTCGACCAGGTCGCCGAGGTTGACCTTCAGCGCGGGCCCGATCTCCACCAGCGTGCCGATGCTGGGCATGCCCTGGCGGATGCGCACCTTGTTGGCCGACGAGCCGAACGATCCGGAACCGCTGACGTCCCATTCGAAGCGCTCGCTGCGGAAGCCGCGCAGGCCGATGCCGTTGCCGTCGGCGCGCAGCAGCGAGCCGCGGTAGATGCCGAAGGGCAGGATGCGCAGCCGCGCGAGATCCTGGTCGGAGCCGGGATAGGCCGGCTGGTAGGCGGCGATCGCGACGGCGCCGATCTCCCACAGCGGCAGCGGCTCCTTGGGCCGGGTCGGCTCGGTGGCGCCGGCGGTGTCGGCGGCGGTTTCCTGGGCGCCCGCGAACGGGACGGCGCAGGCGGTCAACGAGAGCGCGGCGGTGGCGGCGCGAAGGCTGCGGATGAAGGTGGGGCGCAAGGCGGGCGTTCCTCGGTACGGGGCGTGGTCGGACGCGCCGCCGGACTCCCGAGACGCCGGGCCACTATACTGAGGGCATAGCGCCGATTTGATTTCCGGCTTGCGGGCGCTCTATAAATTTCGCTAAAGAGGGGCGCCCTGTCCGGTGTCCGTGCGTCGCGCATTGCCGGTGTTCGTCATTTCCAATGATGTCAATGAAGGGTGCCGAGATGGGTTCCGTCGGCCGTATCGAGCCGCAGGCGATGCACTTCGCCGAGCCGCTGCCGCTCACCAGCGGCAAGCAATTGAACGACTACACGCTGGTCTACGAGACCTACGGCACGCTCAACGAGGCGCGCGACAACGCCGTGCTCGTGTGCCACGCGCTCAACGCCAGCCACCACGTGGCGGGCGTCTCGCCCAAGGGCGACACCGGCTGGTGGGACAACCTCGTCGGGCCGGGCAAGCCGCTGGACACCCACCGATTCTTCGTCATCGGCGTCAACAACCCGGGCTCGTGCTTCGGCTCGACCGGACCCACCGCCCGCAATCCCGACCCGGCGGCGGGTGGCCGCGTCTACGGCGCCGACTTCCCCGTGGTGACCGTCGAGGACTGGGTCGACGCGCAGGCCCGCCTCATCGAGCGCCTGGGCATCACCCGGCTGGCCGCGGTGCTGGGCGGCAGCCTCGGCGGCATGCAGGCGCTGGCCTGGACGCTGCGCTATCCCGAGCGCGTGGCGCACTGCATCGCCGTGGCCACCGCGCCCAAGCTGTCGGCGCAGAACATCGCGTTCAACGAGGTGGCGCGCCGCGCCATCATCACCGACCCCGACTTCCACGGTGGCCACTACACCGAGGCCGGCACGATCCCCAAGCGCGGCCTGCGCGTGGCCCGCATGATCGGCCACATCACCTACCTGTCGGACGACTCGATGGAGGCCAAGTTCGGCCGCGCGACGCGCTCGGAGAACGACCCGCTGGGCCCGCGCCACAACTACTCGACGCAGGACATCGAGTTCCAGGTCGAGAGCTACCTGCGCTACCAGGGCGACAAGTTCAGCGAATACTTCGACGCCAACACCTACCTGCTGATCACCCGCGCGCTGGACTACTTCGACCCGGCGCACGCGCACGACGGCGACCTGTCGGCCGCGTTCGCCGCGGCGCGCGCGTGCCGCTTCCTGGTCGTCAGCTTCACCACCGACTGGCGCTTCGCGCCGCAACGCTCGCGCGAGATCGTCAAGGCGCTGGTGGACAACCGCGCCGAGGTCTCCTACGCCGAGATCGACGCCCCGCACGGCCATGACGCGTTCCTGCTGGAGGACCCGCGCTATCACGGCGTGATGCGGGCCTACTTCGAGCGCGTCGCCGAGGGGCTGGCGCCGCCGCGGGACGAGCGCCGGGCCGCGCCAGGCCGGCCCGCGGCCCCCTCGGGGGACGGAGCCCCGCACGCGGCGCAGGAGGGACTGTCGTCATGAGCGAACGACGCGATTTGGACATCATCGCCGGCCTGGTCCCGCGCGGCTCGCGGGTCCTCGATCTCGGCTGCGGCACCGGCGAGGTCCTGGCCCACCTGATCGCGCACCACGGCTGCACCGGCTACGGCATCGAGATAGACGACGCCAACGTGCTGGCGAGCACCCAGCGCGGCGTCAACGTGATCCAGCTGAACCTCGAGGAAGGGCTGGCGCTGTTCGACGACCACAGCTTCGACGTCGTGCTGCAGCTCGACACGCTCCAGCACCTGCGCAACACCGAGAAGATGCTGCGCGAGACGGCGCGCGTGGGCCGCATCGGCATCGTCAGCTTTCCCAACTTCGCGCACTGGCCCAACCGGCTGCACGTGGCCCTGGGCCGCATGCCCGTCACGCGCGTGCTGCCCTACGAGTGGTACGACACGCCCAACATCCGCGTGACGACGCACGCCGACTTCGAGGTGCTGGCGCGCAAGAACGGCCTCGACATCCTGGAGTCCTTCGGCCTGCAGGCCGGGCGCGTCGTGCGGCGCCGGCCGAACCTGATGGCCAGCGTGGCCGTGTTCAAGTTCCAGCGGAGTTGACGCACCGTCGTCGGCGGAGTACCGCCGACCGCCCCGAGGGGACCGCGGCCCGGGCGAAGGCGCGGCCGCGCGCGACGGCCGCGGGGAGCGCTCAGGTGGGGGTCGGCTCGGTCTTGCCCAGCTGGCAGAAGAACACCACCAGCACGATCCAGCCCACCACGATGACCGGCGGGATCATCAGGAACCACCACTTGGGGGTTCGGCCGGTGTCGCGCAGCCGCCGCGTGCCCACGGCGACGCTGGGCACCAGCATCGCGAGGAAGAACGCGCCCGCGGCCCACTCCGCGGCGAAGGCCAGCAGCGCGTTGATGATCACGCAGAACAGCATGAACCACCAGAATTCGGAGCGCGTGGCACAGCCCGAGAAGTCGGCGTACTTCTTCGTGACGCAGGTCTCGACGGCTTCCTGGATCTGCATGGCGCGCGCTCTCTGATTTCTCGTGGTCTGGTTGCCCGGCATCGTATCCGGGAAAAGCCGCGGCGACCCGACTTGCGAGCGACTCAAGGGGCGGGCGGCGGCTCGTCCGCGGGGACGCCGGGTTCCGGCTCCCACGCCACCGGCTCGCCGCGGCGCCGCCGGCGGCGCACGGGCGCCGTCTTCGAGCGCCAGGGCCAGCCGCAGTCGTCGGTGCCGCTCCAATCGAGGCAGCTGGCGATCTCGCACGCGTCGCACGGCGTGCAGGCATCGCCGAACGAGCAGGCCGAACCATCCACGCAAGACGCGTCGCAGGGCACGTCGCAGTCGACGAAGCCCGCTTGGGCGAGCGCTGGCGCGCGGCGGCGCTCGCGCTGCTCCTGCGCCACCAGGCGGCATTGCTCCAGCCGCAGCCGCAGCACGCCCAGGCCGCGCCAGGCACCGTAGCGCGAGACCGCGCGCAGGCCCAGGCACGAGCAACTGGCGCATCCTTCATGGACGCGGTACGCGCACGCGAAGCCCTTGTGCGGCGACAGGTGGCGCTTGTAGCCGCGGATCGCGGCCAGCAGCAGGCGGCGGCCGATGTTCACCGGGCGATCCGCCGCCACAGCGCGCGAGCGCCCTGGCACAGCGCCAGGTAGCCGCCGAAATACAGCAGCACGGTGGGCAACGCCGACACCGTGAAGGCGTCGGCGGCACGCGCGGGCAGGTGGTCGAGGAGGATGCTGGGCCAGTAGAGCAGCACGTAGATCAAGCCGGTGCGGCGATCATCGTCCAGGTAGCGCCAGATCATGGCGCCGGCCCACAGCGGCGTGGCGACGGCCAACGCGGCGGAAATCAGGATGCTGGGGCGATTCGGGGCGGGCATGCGCCGCCATTGTGCCGGTGCGCCCGGCATGAGCGCCGCCCGGCCGCCCGAAGGCGCTCCCTCCGAAGTCGGTCACGCCGCGGCCGTCAGGCGGAGCGTCGTCTCGCGAGCGCGCCTGGCGGCGCGACTCGAACGTGCGACGCAGGCGCCGGCCCATGGGGAGCCGGGCCTGCGCCGGGGTCTTACTTGGTGACGGCGTCGGAGGCCTTCTCGGCCGTCTTGTGGGCGGCGTGCTTGACGCCGCTGGCGGCCTTGTGCGCGGCGTGGACCGTGCCGGTGGCGACTTCCGAGGCGACGTGCTCGGTGCCGGTGGCGGCTTCCGAAGCGCCCTTGGCGACGGCGTGGCCGGTGGCCTTGGCGGCGTGCTTGACGGCGCTGGCGGCGCTGGCCGGAGCGGTCGCGCCTTCGGCGGCGGAGGCGATGGAAGCAACGCCGATCAGGGCGGCGGCGATCGAGAGGGTACGGAAGTTCATGGTGTGTGTTCCAGCTAGTTTTTGACCAATGCGCATGGATGCCTTGCGGCAAGCCGCATCGCAATGTCGAGCAACCGGGGAAGCTTCATCACGAGGCACGCCAGCTACAAACGCGAAACAGGGCCGGTCGGTTGACCGCGCAGCTCCTTGCGGATCACCAGTTTCAGTCCGGACCAGACGTCGCTGACCGCGCAGACCTTCACGTCGACGAAGCCGATGGGCAGCGCGAGCTCGCGGATCGTGTCCTCGGTGACGTCGGTGGGGACCTTGGACGCCTTCTTCGGCCACGACACCCACACGGCCGCCGCGGGCGCGATCCGCCCGCGCAGACCGTCGAGCTGCGCCTTCAGCTCCGCGCGGCGGTCGACGAACAGGTGGACGACGTCCGTTGCCGCCGTCACCCGGGTTTCGAAGCGCACGCCTTCGGGCAAGGGGGCCAACCAGTCGCGGTAGCCCTGCGGTGCGTGGATGGCCACGACCCGGCTGCCGTCCCCGATGCCCAGCTTGCGTGCGAGCGGCGTGCCGAAATATCCGGGCGTCGTGGCCATCGTCAGGGCGCCATCAGGATGTCCAGCACCTTGCGCCGGTGGTTGAGGAAGTCGCGCGTGATGCGGAAGTGCTCCGTGTCCTCGTAGGCGATCGGGTGGACGCCGTTCGGGCCGCAATGCAGGATCAGCGCGTCGGGGTAGGCCATCAGGATGGGCGAATGCGTGGCGATGATGAACTGGGAGCGCAGGCCAACCAGCTCGTGCAGCCGCTGCAGCGCCTCGACCTGGCGCGCCGGGGAAAGCGCAGCCTCGGGCTCGTCGAGCAGGTACAGCCCGTCGCCGGCGAACCGATTCTTCAGCAGGGCCATGAAGGATTCGCCATGCGATTGCTCGTGCAGGGAACGCCCTCCGTACGACCGCTCGACGCCCAGGACGTCGATCTGCGTGGCGACGTTGAACCAGCTCTCGGCGCGCAGGAAGAACCCGTCCCGGTGCTGCTTGTATCCCTTGGCGATGCGCAGGTAGTCGTGAAGCACGGAATGCGATTCGCGGGTCCCGAAGTTGAAGTTGATCGATCCGCCTTCCGGATTGAACTTCATCGCGATGGCGATCGCCTCCAGCAGCGTGGACTTGCCCGAGCCGTTCTCGCCCACGAGGAAGGTGACCCGGGGATGCAGGTCGATGAAATCCATCCGCCGGACGACCGGCAGCGAGAACGGGTAGTCGTCGAAGTCGGGCACCTTGTCCCGCAACAGCGTGACCCGGCCAGCGAACTGGGTCGCGATCATGGATCAGGGCTTGGCGATCTCGCCCAGCGGATCGAACACCGCCGGCTTCTTCGCCTGCCAGGCGGCGATCGCGCGCGCCATCTCGTCGATGTCGAACACGGCGCTTTGCAGCAACGTCATCTGCTGCAGCGCGTCGGCCGTCGAATGATCGCGCGCGTGGTTCAGCGCCACCTTGCTGGCCGCGACGGCCAGCGGCGACTTGGCGGCGATCGCCGCCGCGAGCTTGCGCGCGTGGGCGAGCAGCGCGTCGCCGTCGGCGAGCACGGCGTTGACGAAGCCCGTCGCCAGCGCGCGCTCCGCGCCCAGGCGGTCGCCCGTGTACGCGAGCTCGCGCGCGAGGCCTTGCGGCAGCAGGCGCTGCAGGCGTTGCAGCACGCCCAGGTCGGCCGCCATGCCGATGTGGATCTCCTGCACCGTGAAGAACGCGTCGGCCGAGCACACGCGCAGGTCGCAGGCCGCGGCGAGGTCCAGCGCGCCGCCGACGCAGGCGCCCTGCACCGCGCAGACGACGGGAAAGCGCGCGGCGTCGAGCACGTCGAAGCACGCCATCAGGCGGCGCAGCTGGGTCTGGAACGCGAGGCGCTTGCGCGCGCTGCCGGTGTCGAGCATCGCCTGCATCGCGCCGTCGGGCGCGAAGGTGTCGAGCGCCATGCCGGCCGAGAAGTGCTTGCCCTCGCCGCGCAGGATCAACACGCGCGTGGCGCCGGCGTCGTCGAGCGCCTGCACCGCGTCGCGCAGCGCCGGGAAGAACGCCGGCGCCATCGTGTTCATGCGCTCGGGCCGGTGCAGCACCAGCTCGGCGATGCCGCTGGCGGCGTCGGCGTCGATGCGGAAGAAGTCGTTCATGCGGTCTCTCCGGAAATCGTTCGGGCGGCGCTCGGCGATCGGGCACGGAGTGCCGGTCGACGCGCTGCACCAGCGCCAGCATCGCCCGTTCGATTGTCGCGGATCGGCGCGCCGCGGCTCAAGCCGGCGCCACGTGCCGCACGCGCTTGCCGAACACGTGGTTCGGGAAATCCTCGCCCTCGATCGTGTAGACCGTCATGCCGAGGGTGGAATAGCCGCGGCGCGGATAGAACTGCAGCGCGCGCGCGTTGCCCTCCCAGGCCGTCAGCCACAGCGTGTCGGCGCCGCGCGCCGCGGCGGCCTTCTCGGCGTGGCGCAGCAGGTCGCGGCCGACGCCGCGGCCCGTGAAGCGTTCTTGCACGTAGAGCCGATCCAGCTCCGACGCGGCCTGCTCCGGCACCAGCGCGTGGCCCGCGCCGTTGCGCACCTGCGAGAACCCGACGAGATGGCCCGCGCATTCGGCCACCAGGATCGTGACGTCCGGGTCGTGCAGCAACTGCTCGTAGACGGCCACCGAGTGCTTGGTCAGCACTTCGTTGGCCACCGCGGGCCGGATGCCGTCCGGGGCGTAGGTGTCGAGGAAGACCTGCGTGGACAGAACGCCCAGGCACAGGGCGTCGGCGGTCGATGCGGAGCGAAAGAGGATTTCTGGGGTCATGGGGTCTGGTCGTCGACGGAGCGCACGCGTTCGTCGCTCCGCTCGGTGGGAAATTGCCCGGGCTCGGGCGGCGGCTTGCCGGAGAACAGGTGCGGCGCGACGAGCGCCATCGCCACGATCGCGGCGATGATCTTCATCAGGTTGAACGACACGTCGCCGCGCCAGCCGTCGAGGACGATCATCTTCACGGCGATCGCGCCGCAGGCCACGAGGGCCGCCAGCACCACGCGCCAACCGGGCAGCGTCGCGCGCCAGCCGCCGCGGGGCTTGTAGTTCGAGGGACGCCAGTCATCGGTCATCGCATTTCTCCTTGCCTCCGGCGCGCAGCATAGCGCGGGCTGGTGTCGGCCCCGATGGCCGCGGGCCGCGGCCCGGCCTACACTGCCGCGCATGAATCCCGTGATCACCGACGATGGCCTCACCCTCCACCTGCAGGCCTGGCCCGCGAGCGACCCGCGCCGCGGCGTCGTCGTGCTGGTGCATGGCCTGGGCGAACACGTCGCCCGCTACGACCACGTCGCGCGCCGCCTGAACGGGCTCGGCTTCGCCGTCGTCGGCTACGACCACCGCGGCCACGGCCGTTCGCCCGGCCAGCGCGGCGGCATGCCGGCCGACGAATCGCTGTGCGCCGACCTCGGCCGCGTGCTGTACGCCGCGCGCGAAGCCTTCGCGGGCCCGCTCGTGCTGGTGGGCCACAGCCTCGGTGGCCTGATCGCGGGCCGCTTCGTCGCGGAGGGGCTGCAGCCGGCGCCGGCCGCGTGGTGGCGCCCGGTCGACGCGCTGGTGATGTCGTCGCCCGCCCTGGATCCGGGGACCAACGCCGTCCAGAAGCTGCTGCTGGCCGTGGTCGCGCCGATGCTGCCCAACCTGGCCGTCAACAACGGCCTGAAGGTGGACTGGATCTCGCGCGACGCGAGCGTCGTCAAGGCCTACGCGGCCGACCCGCTGGTGCATGACCGCATCACCGGACGCGTGGGCCTGTTCGTCGCCCGCCAGGGCCCCGCGGTGATCGCCGCCGCGCCGAAATGGAAGACGCCGACCCTGCTGATGTGGGCCGGCGCCGACCGCTGCGTCGCGCCGGCGGGCAGCGCCGCGTTCGCGGCCGCCGCGCCGCGCGACGTCGTCACCGTGCGCGAATGGCCGGGCCTGTTCCACGAGATCTTCAACGAGCCCGAGCAGGGCGACGTGTTGAAGGTGCTGGACGACTGGCTCGCCACGCACGTCCCCGAGACGGCTCACACGTAGACGTTGCGCTGCGACGGCAGCGGGCTGTCGTAGGCCACCAGCTCGATCTGCAGGCGTTCGGGCTCGATCATCACGTAGGCGCTGCGGCGGTGCTCGGTGCTGCCGCCGACGTGGTCGAGCGGGATGTCGATGTCGCGCAGGCGCGCCAGGGTGGCGTCGAGGTCGTCCACGACGAAGGCCAGGTGGTTGAACGCCATGCGTGCGCCGGAGGCCTGGAGCTGCTGGCCGGGCGGCGTCTGGTACAGCGCGAGGTACTGGAAATCGTCGCCGACATGGCGCCACGCGACCGTGTGGCCGGCGCCGTCCTCCCACGTGCCCGTGCCGCGCACCGCCCACTCCGGGACGATGGCCTGCAGCGCGCGCGTGGCGCGATCGAGGTCCGTCAGCGTGACGTTGAGGTGTTCGAGGCGATGCGGGTTCATGGCGGGGTCCTTGGCCGTTGCGAGGACTTCAGTCTCCGCACCCGCGCCCTCGTGCGCGAGACGCCTGCGCGCCGGGCCGCCCGATGGTTGGTTTGGCGGACAAACGCCGCGCCGCGCCACAATCGCCCGATGCCCACGCCCACGCCCTCGACCACGGCCGACGCCACCGCCCACCTCGCACGCAACGTCGCCGCGCTGCGCCACGCGCGCGGGCTCACGCAGCAGGACCTGGCCGCCGCCGCGGGCGTGCCGCGCTCGACCGTCACCAGCCTCGAGTCGGGCACCGGCAATCCGTCCCTGCAGTCGTTGCTGAAGGTCGCGCAGGCGCTGGCCGCGCCGCTGGACGAACTGCTGGCGGCTCCGCGCGCGGCGGTGCGACTGTGGCGCGCCGCGGAGTTCACCGCGCAGCACAAGGGCCGCGACGTGGTCGTGCGCTCGCTGGTGCCCGAGCCCGTGCCCAACGAGCAGATGGAGCTGATGACGCTGGGCGTCGGCGCGGTGATGGCCGGCACGCCGCACCTGCCGGCCACGCGCGAATATTTCACCTGCCTGGAGGGCCACGTCACGCTGGTGGTCGCGGGCGAGCTGCACGTGGTGGGGCCGGGCGACACGCTCGCGTTTCCCGGCCACCTGCCGCATTCGTACCTGAACCGGGCCGACGCGCCGGCGCGCGGAGTCTCGCTGGTGGTGTGGGCCGGTGCGACGCCGCGCCCGGATTCTCCGCTCGCCTGAAGCCCGGCCGTCGAGCGCGAATTCCTCGGTTCGGACGGGGTCGCACGCCCGGCATCCCCGCCCCGAAAGGCGCAAAATGCCGGTCTACCCCTGAACCCTGCCACCCGGCGTGCAGGGCCGCGTCCGCCACCCGCGGGCCCCGGCCGCTGATTCCCGCCGCGGGAGCCCACCGGAGTCCGCCATGAACGCCCCCGAACGCCTGCCCGTCCCCGCCGAGCCCGACAACGCCGCCCTCGGCGCCTTCGCCAACACGGCCTGGAACGAACGCATCCTGCCGCAGCTGCGCGACTACGTCGCGATCCCCGCCAAGAGCCCGATGTTCGACGCCGACTGGGAAAAGCACGGCCTGCTCGACAAGGTGGTGCGCGACGCGGCGCAGTGGGTCGAGGCCCGCAAGGTGCCGGGCCTCACGCTGGAGGTGATCCGCCAGCCCGGACGCACGCCGGTGATCTTCTTCGAGGTCGCGTCCACGCGTCCGGCGCCGGCGTTCGGCACGCCGCCCACCATCGTCATGTACGGCCACCTGGACAAGCAGCCCGAGTTCAGCGGCTGGCGCAACGACCTGGGGCCCTGGACGCCCAAGGTCGAGGACGACAAGCTCTACGGCCGCGGCGGCGCGGACGACGGCTACGCCGTCTACGCGGCCGTCAGCGCCATCGAGGCCCTCAAGGCGCAAGGCGTCGCGCACCCGCGCATCGTCGGCCTGATCGAGACCTGCGAGGAGTCGGGCTCGTTCGACCTGCCCGTCTACCTCGATGCGCTCAAGGATCGCCTGGGCGACGTCACCCTCGTCGTGTGCCTCGATTCCGGCGCGGGCAACTACGACCAGCTGTGGCTCACCACCAGCCTGCGCGGCAACGTCACCGGCACGCTGAAGGTCGAGATCCTCACCGAAGGCATCCACTCCGGCGACGCCAGCGGCCTCGTGCCCTCGAGCTTCCGCATCCTGCGCCACGTGCTCGACCGCCTCGAAGACTCGGGCACCGGCCGCCTGCTGCCCGCCAGCTTCCACTGCCAGATCCCGACCGACCGCGTCGACCAGGTGAAGGCGGCCGCGGTGATCCTCGGCGACGAGGTCTGGAAGCGCATGCCCTGGGCCTGCGGCGCCGACGGCGGCCCCACGCTGCCCACCACCACCGACCCGGCCGAGGCGCTGCTCAATCGCACGTGGCGTCCCACGCTGTCGGTCACCGGCGTCGACGGCTTTCCCGAGATCGGCAACGCCGGCAACGTGCTGCGGCCGTTCAGCGCGTTCAAGCTGAGCCTGCGCCTGCCGCCGCTGGTCGACGCCAACGAGGCGGCCGCCAACCTGAAGAAACTGCTGGAAGACAACGCGCCGTACAACGCGAAGGTCACCTTCCAGGCCGACGGCCGCATGGGCGCCTACGGCGCGACGGGCTGGAACGCCCCGTCGCTCGATGCGTGGATGGAGACCGCGCTCAACTCGGCGAGCCAGGCCAACTGGGGCGCGCCGCTGGGCTACATCGGCCAGGGCGGCACCATCCCGCTGATGAACCTGCTGCAACAGGGCTTCCCGAAGGCGCAGATGATGGTCTGCGGCGTGCTGGGCCCCAAGAGCAACGCGCACGGCCCCAACGAGTTCCTGCACCTGCCCTACGCCAAGCGCCTGACGGCGGCCGTGGCCCAGGTGGTCGCCGCGCATCCCTGAGCGGCACCGCGTGACGACCGGGCGGCCGTGGGCCGCCCCGGTGGTCGACCGCTCAGCGCTTGTTGCCCATCACGAACAGCGCGCCACCCACGACGATGCCGGCGATGCCCGCCCACAACGGGATGGGCACCGTCTTCGTCTCCTTGACGTTCAACTCGATCGGGCCGATCTTGGCCGCGGTCCGGTCCTGCGTGTAGCTGAAGCCGCCGTAGATCAGCGCCAGCGCGCCGAGGGCAATGAGGATGATGGCGATGAGGCGCATGGTGTTGCTCGCATGGATGGAAGCGGACAGGCCGCGGTCACGCCAGCGTAGCTTGCGGTGCGCTGAATCCTTGTAGGCGCACGCCGCGCAACGTCGAGCAGGAACGCCGGCGACCCGCCGTCAGAACGTGACGCACGCGTCGCTGCCGACGCGCAGCACCGACTCCTGGTGGAAGCGCTTCTTGTACAGGTCGACGACGGCGGTGATCGCCGCCTCGGACTTGGCGTCCGGCCAGTGCACGACGTTGAGCACCCAGGACGACTCGCGCACCATCGCACCGTGCGCCGGCTTCCACTGGCCGGAGGCCGGCCACGTCGTCAGGCCGTCGGGAAACCGCGGCGTGACCACCTCGTCGATGAAGTCGGTGAAGGCACCGCGTCCCCCGTCGGTTCCCGGTGTCGGCACGCCGAAGTACAGCCAATCGGAACGCATCGGTTGCTGGCCCTTGGCGCACGCGAGCGTGGGCGCGGACACGGCCGCGGGCACGAGCACCGGCGTGTTCGCGCAGGCGCCGAGCGCGAGCACGGCCGAGGTGGCGAGCAGCCACGCGAGGAGGGGTCGTTTCATGCAGGTTCTCCGTCCATCGTTCGTTGCATCCATTGGGAGCTGATCGCTCGTCCGTTCTTGTGCGCATACTCGTCGAACACGCCCACCGGCCGGAAGCCCATCCGCGCATGCAGGCGCACGGACGGCTCGTTGGGCAGCGCGATGCCCACCACGACCCGGTGCAGGCCCAGCCCGGCGAGCTCGGCGAACAGCCGGCCGTACAGCGCGGCGCCGACGCCGGTGCCGCCGGCCTCCGGCGCCACGTAGACGCTGGTCTCGATCGTGCGCGCGAACGCCGGGTGCGCCCGGTACGCCTGGCTGCTGCAAAAGCCCAGCAGGCGCTCGCCGTCGCGCGCCACCAGCAGCCGGTGCGGCCCGGTCGCGCCGAAGCCGGCGATCCAGTCCTGCACCTGGGGCAGGCGCAGCGGCGCCTCGTCGAAGGTGGCGAACGAGTGGGCGATGTAGTGGTTGCGCAGGGCCAGCAACGCGTCGGCGTCGGCCTGGCGGGCGTTCTCGATGTTCAACGGGCAATCCTGGTGGCGCGGGCGCGGACGACCCTGCTGGAAGCGGGCCGGCGCCCCGCGCGGCATCATCCGCGACGGCCGGCCACCCGCCTGCCGCCATTCTGATCGAACCTCGCCGGAGACCCCATGATCAAAGTCAGCGTGATGTACCCGCACCAGCCCGGAGCCCGCTTCGACCACGACTACTACCGCGACACGCACATGCCGCTCGCCAAGGCGCGCCTGGGCGACGCCTGCCTGTACTACACGGTCGACAAGGGCCTGGCGGGCGGCACGCCGGGCTCGGCACCGACCTATGTCGGGATGTGCCACTTCTTCTGCGCCTCCGTCGAGGCCTTCCAGGCCGCCTTCGCCCCGCATGCCAAGGAGATCCTGGGCGACATCCCGAACTACACCGACCTGCAGCCGGTGATGCAGGTCAGCGAGGTCGTCGTCGAACGTTCGGCCTGAGCCACCGATCCACGCGGTTCGCAGGCGCGGACGCATATTGCGGCGCAGCAACGCCGCGTGTCGTCGCCCGCCCGGCGCGGGATGTGCGCCGCCCGGCGGGCCGCGCCCCGGCGGAACGGGCGCGCCGTCGACCGGCCGGTCCGTCGCCACTGCAGCCTGTCCCCCCAAACGCGACGCCAATCGCTTCGCCCTGACAGCGGCCGGGCAGCCACGTAGAGTGCAAGCATCGACAAAGATCGTTGGGCAACTCGAACATGGCATCCCCCTCCTTCAACTCGCCGACGGCGCAGGAACGCTGGCATCAGGTCAGCGCGGCGTCCATGCGGGCGTTCCACCGCTACGCGACCTGGCTGGTCTCGCTGAGCTGGTGGCGTTTCGCCTGGTACGCGTTGCTGCTGGTCATCGTCTCCGGGCTGATCCAGAAGCTGCCGCCGTTCAGCATGACCTACTACGAGACCATCGTGGAGTCGGCGCGGCACCGCAAGGCCAAGGCGCCGACGCCGCCGCCCATGCCGGCCCCGTCCCCGTCGCCACGCGCCGAGAAACCGGAGCAGCCGGAACGTCCGGAACGCGCCGAGAAGCCCGAGCAACCGGAACAGCCGGCCTCGGCGCCCGAGGCCAGGGGCTCGAAGACGGTGGACATCAAGCTGCCCGGCATCATCGTCAACACGAAGGATCACTCGGTCAAGAACAAGGGCGTGAACATCACGTTCAGCGACAACGGCATCCACATCTCCAGCGACGACGGCAGCGACGAGGCCGCCACCCTGGCCGCCGCCGCCTCGCAGGCCGCTGCCGCCGCGTCCACCGCCAAGGCCGCCGCCGCGTCGACCAAGGACAAGGCCGAGGCCGCCCATTACGACGCGACCGCCAAGCGCGACGCCGCGCTCGCGAAGGCGATCGGGGCCAAGGCCGCGTCCGAGGCGGCGCGCGCGCAGGCGCTCGCCGGCAACGCCGCGGCGTCCGCCGCGCAGGCCGCCTCGGCCGCCGCGGCGGCGGCTTCCGAAGCCGCGGTCGACATGGTCGTCGGCGGCCAGCACATCCGCATCAGCGTGCCGGCCCATGCGACGGCCGAGGAGGTGCGCAGCGCCATCGACGAGGCGCGCCAGTCCATCGTCGACCAGATCAAGGACGCCGCCGACGCGAAGCGCGCGGCCGAGCAGGAAGCCGCCGACGCCGCCAAGGAAGCGCAGGAGGCCGCCAAGGCGGCGCACAGCGACGACGACGGCAACGGCGACGACAACGACGAGGGCGACGGCAGCCGCAACACCACGCGCGAACACACGATGCACTACGGCTACCCGCAGCACTGGGCGGCGTGGTGGATCCTGGGCTCGATCCTGATCAAGATCACCTACAAGGGCCGCATCCAGGCCGAGGTGAAGGCCGCCGTCGCCACCGAGACCGCCGAGGCCGAATCGCTGCGCCGCCAGGTGCTGGAAGCGCGCATGGCGATGATGCAGGCGCAGGTCGAGCCGCACTTCCTGTTCAACACGCTGGCGTCGATCGACCACCTGATCGAGTTCGACCCCAAGCGCGCGAGCCAGATGCAGCGCAACCTGATCTCGCTGCTGCGCGCCAGCATGCCCTCGATGCGCTCCACCGACTCCGGCCTGCGCCCGCTCGACCTCGAACTGGCGGTCGTCCGCCCGTACCTCGAGATCCTCCAGGTGCGCATGGAGGAACGCCTGACGACCGAGATCGACGTGCCGGACGGCCTGCTGTCGGCCGAGTTCCCGCCCATGATGATCCAGACGCTGGTCGAGAACTCGATCAAGCACGGCCTCGAGCCCAAGGCCGAGGGCGGCCACCTCTCGGTCAAGGCCGAGATCCGCCACGGCAAGCTGTGCGTCACCGTGTCCGACACCGGCCTGGGCTTCGCCGGCGCCGCCGACGGCAAGACGGCCGGCACCGGCGTCGGCCTCGCCAACATCCGCGAACGCCTGTCGCTGCTCTACGGCAGCAAGGCCGCGCTCACGATCGCCAACAACCCGGTGGGCGGCACCATCGTGACGATCACCGTGCCGTACACCGCCCACACCGAACCCGCCAGCGACGAAGGAGCCAAGGCATGACCGACCCCCTGGACCAAGCCCCCGAACTCGACGACCGGCCCGCCACGGCGGCCCCGGCTCCGGCCCCGGCCCCGGCCCTGGTGCCGTACCGCCCGCGACCCAGCCGCATGGCGCGCGTGTTCCGCTGGTGGCTGGGCCTCAGCGTCTTCGCGTTCTTCGCCGTCGCGCTGTGCGTGCTGCTGGGCTTTCACCACATGGATTTCGCGCCGCTGCACATCGTCATCGACGGTGACGACGTGACCGACGGCATCACCATCAACGGCCTGACCGACGGCGGCCGCGTGCTGCTGGCCTTCGGCGCCGCCATGGTCGCGTTGCTGCTGTTGCTGCTGATCCCGATCGTGGTGCTGCTGGTCGTCGGATCGGTGGCGATCGCGCTGGTCTGCGGCATCGGCGTGCCGCTGATCGTGCTCGCGCTCGGCCTCGGCGTGGCGACGTCGCCGTTCTGGATGGTGGGCCTGGCGGTGTGGCTCGTCTTGCGCCGGCGCGACTCGCAACGACTCGCGGCGTCGGCTACGATGGCCGCATGAGCACGACGACTTCCCCTTCCGACGCCGCACCGGTGCGCGGCGTGATCGCCGACGACGAGCGGCTGATGCGCGACCAGCTGAAGGCCCGCCTCGCCGAGGTCTGGCCGGAGCTGCAGATCGTGGGCGAGGCCAAGAACGGCCTCGAGGCGGTCGACCTGGTGGCCGAGCACCATCCCGACGTCGTCTTCCTGGACATCCGCATGCCCGGCCTCTCGGGCGTCGACGCGGCACGGCGCATCGCCCAGCTGCCCGGGCCGGAAGACGGCAACGACTACGATCGCGACGAGTGGTCGCTCCCCGAGATCGTCTTCATCACGGCCTACGACCAGTACGCGATCGAGGCGTTCGAACAGGGCGTGGCCGACTACGTCCTCAAGCCGGCCGAACGCGAGCGCCTCGGCGTCACCGTGGCGCGCATCAAGCAGCGCCTGGCGCTGCGCGGCACCGACGACGAGCCGCCGGCGCCGCACATGCAGCAGCTGCTGCACAAGCTCGCCGCCAAGTTGAATCCCGGCGCCGCGCCGCCGGCGCTGAAATGGATCCAGGCCACCGTGGGCCAGGCGATCCAGATGATCCCGATCGAGGACGTGCTGTTCTTCATCTCCGACGAGAAGTACACGCGCGTGCAGACCGCCACCCTCGAGGCGCTGATCCGCAAGCCGATCAAGGAGATCGTCGACGAGATCGACCCCGACCTGTTCTGGCAGATCCACCGCTCCACGCTCGTGAACACGCACTGCATCGCCGGCGTGACGCGCGACCTGCGCGGCCGCCAGATCGTCAGCATCAAGGGCAGCAACGAGAAGCTGGAAGTCAGCCGCTCCTACACGCACCTGTTCAAGGGCATGTGAGCGTGCCGGGGCGAAGCCCCGGCTCCTTCGGCTCAGAGGCGGACGAGCCTGGCGTGGATCGCCCAGCCCAGCGCCGCCGCCGACGCGGCCACGAGCAGCAGCACCCACGGCCAGACCCGCGCGCGCGCCGTGCCGGCGGACGCGTCGCCCTCGGCGCCGCCTTCCGGCGTGGCGGGGTCGAACGCGCTGGTCGCCGCGAAGCCGGTGGCCAGCGTCGTGTCGGGCCCGTTGTCGCCCGCGTTGCGGCGCAGCAGTTCGGCCTTGGCCGTCACGCGTTCGGCCTCGGACATCGGCCCGTCGAGCCGGGCGAGGATCTCGCGCTCGGACAGGTTGCGGTAGCTGTGGGCCAGCGTGGCCCGGCCTTCGGTCGGCATGGGCATGCTCATCGGGGATCTCGGAGTTCAGGATGGGAAGCGACGGCCGCGCGGGCGATGAACCATTGCGCGACCCAGTAGATGGACAGGTTCCACAGCGTGGGCAGGGGAATGCCGCCGACGAACTTGTCGGTGGCCAGGATCGCGTCCGACAGCACGAACAACGCGCCGCCGATCGCGACGGTGCGCCAGCGCGCGACGTCGACGTGGCCGCGGCGCGCGAGCCAGACCGACGTCGCCTGCGCCGCCATCGCGGCCAGTGCGCACACGTAGACCAGCACCGGCGCGCGCAGCTCCGCCGGCACGCCGGCCCACAGGCTGGCCAGCACGCTGGCCGCGACGATGGCCCACACGCCGAACGCCGGCGGGCTGGCGAGCAGGCGCACGCGACGCGTCAGCGCGACGAGGTACGCCACGTGGCCCAGCAGGAACGCGACGAGTCCGACGAGAAAGTCCTGCACCGGCCACAGCAGCGCGACGTCGCCTGCCAGCGAGAACACGAGGCCGACGACGATCCAGCGCTTGACCAGCCCGTCGTCGCTGCGCCCCAGCGCGGCCCACGCGATCACGCAAAGCGTGGCGAGCGGCTTGAAGGCGAAGTTGAGCCAGGGACGATCGAGCGCCCAGGACGCGGAGCCGATCGCCAGCAGCGCGGCGATGGCGCCGATCAACGGGAGCAGGCGCCGCAGGGTGGCGGTCGGGAGGATGGTGGACATAGGGCGCGAGTGTCCGCTCGCGGCCGCGGCACGCCGCTCAGGGATTGCCCGTTGCCTCACCGTTTTTGGGGACGTCCCCCTACGCGCGGCGCGAATTAGTGCACGTCCGGACGCGCGATCGGCGCGCGAAGGGGCGCTTGTCTAGGCATGTACGCGCGGGCCCGCGTGGGGCGCGCGCTACACGCGCGGCGCGCGTGCGTCAGCGCGCTGCCGTCGGCGGCGCGCTGGCCGTCTTCGCGGCGATGGACTCGCGCAGCTTGCGCAGGCGCTCGCGCGGGTCTTCCTGCGCCTTCGCCTCGTTCAACTTCATCTCCGCGATGAAGCGGCTGGGCACGCCGGCGACGGTCTCGCGGCCTTTCTTGCGGCGCCGCAGCGTGCTGACCGCCAGCGTGGTGCGCGCGCGCGTGATGCCCACGTACATCAGCCGGCGCTCCTCCTCGAGGCGATCGGCCGTCATCTCCTCGGTGTCGGAGCGGAACGGCAGCAGGCCCTCGTTGACGCCCGCGAGCACCACGTGCGGCCACTCGAGGCCCTTGGACGCGTGCAGCGTGGAGAGCGTGACCACGTCCTGGTCGTCGCCGCGCTCGGCCAGGCTCAGGATCACGCTGATCGACTGCGCGATCTCGAGCACGGTCTTCTTCTCGCTCTCGAACGTGCCGCCCTCCTGCGTGATCTCGCCGCCGCAGCGCTTGGCGACCCAGTCGACGAAGTCGAGCACGTTGCCCCAGCGCGCCTGCGCGACCTTGTCCGAGTCCTCGTTGTCGTGGAGGTGCTGCTCGTAGCCGATGTCCTTGAGCCACTCCAGCAGCATCGGCTTGGCGGCCTCGGCCCCGATCGTGGCCTTGGCGCGCTGCTGGAACTCGTTCACGTAGCGGCCGAACTCGTGCAGGCCGTCGATGGCCTTGGCCTTCAGCGCGACGCCCAGCGACTCGGCGAACAAGGCCTCGAACATGCTGACCTTCCACTTGCCGGCGAACTCGCTGAGCGCGCCGAGCGTGGTGTGGCCGATCCCGCGCTTGGGCGTGGTGACGGCGCGCAGGAAGGCCGGGTCGTCGTCCTCGTTGACGATCAGGCGCAGCCAGGCGCACAGGTCCTTGATCTCGGCGCGGTCGAAGAAGCTCTGGCCGCCCGAGACCTTGTAGGGGATCTGCGCGCCGCGCAGCTTCTGCTCGAACACGCGCGACTGGTGGTTGGCGCGGTACAGGATCGCGAAGTCCGCGAACTTCACGCGGCCGTCGTTGCCGCGCAGCGCCTGGATGCGCGCCACCGCGCGTTCGGCCTCGTGCTCCTCGCCGTCGCACTGCACCACCTGCACCGGCTCGCCGTCGCCCAGGTCGCTCCAGAGCTTCTTCTGGAAGATCTTCGGGTTCAGCGCGATCACTTCGTTGGCGGCGCGCAGGATCGCGCCGGTGGAGCGGTAGTTCTGCTCCAGCGGGATCACCTTCAGCGTCGGGTATTCGGCCGGCAGGCGCTTCAGGTTGTCGATGGTCGCGCCGCGCCAGCCGTAGATGCTCTGGTCGTCGTCGCCCACGGCCGTGAAACGCGCGCGCTCCGGGTCGCCCACGAGTTGCTTGAGCAGCTCGTACTGCACGGCGTTGGTGTCCTGGTACTCGTCGACCAGCACGTGCTGGAACAGCTTCTGCCACTTCGCGCGCACGTCCTCGTCGCGCTGCAGCAGCTTCAGGGGAAAGCCGATCAGGTCGTCGAAGTCGACCGCCGAATAGGCCGTCAGGCGCTCCTCGTAGAGCTTCATCACGCGAGCGGCGACCTGTTCGTCGGCGTCCTTGGCGGCACCCGGGGCCATGTCGCTGTTGATGCCCATGTTCTTCCACAGGCTGATCGTCCATTGCCACTGGCGCGCCATCTTGATGTCGGTGGTGGCGCCGGCGTCCTTGAGCACGTTGAGGACGTCGTCCGAATCGAGGATGGAGAACTGCTCCTTGAGCCCCAGCTTCTGGCCGTCCTCGCGCAGCATGCGCACGCCCAGCGAGTGGAACGTGCTGATCGCCAGGTCCTTGGCGGCCCGCGAGCCGACGAGCTGCTTGGCCCGCTCGCGCATTTCCTGCGACGCCTTGTTGGTGAACGTGATGGCCGCGATGTTCTTCGGCGCCAGGCCGTGCTGCAGCAGGCGCACGATCTTGTAGGTGATCACGCGCGTCTTGCCCGAGCCGGCGCCGGCGAGCACCAGGCACGGGCTGTCCAGGTGGTGCACCGCCTCCATCTGGGCGTTGTTCAGCCCGGCCGCGGCAACGGGCGCGGCGGCGTGGGAAGGACGGGAATCGGAGGTGGCGGCCATGAGCGGGGAAGGAGGACCGGGACAGCGAAAAAAGGCGGGAACCCGCTCGCCGGAGTCGCTCGGATCATAGCGAAGCGCCCTCGCGCAAAAGGCACGGCGGGCCTGGCCGGCTGTGCTAGGGCCTGTTCACACTAAAAGCGTGCCCGCGTGTAGTGTGAACAGGCCCCAGCGGGTCGAACGGCGCCGGGAACCGCTCGCCGGCGAGCGTCAGCGAGGCCCCGGCCGCCCCTTGTTGGTGCGGCACGCCCAAATCGGCAAGCTTGACTTCAGGTTTCGCGTGCAACGTAGGGAGGCTGCGTCGGTTCGCGTTGCACGCCCCCCGTAGTTACCCGAAAATCCCGCTCGCATCGTTTCCGGTCGAGCGTTCCAGCGTTTTCTTCATTCCCGTGCAAGAAAAAGAAGGATGCACGTAAACCGTTCGTGCCCGGGGTTCGTTAATTCGACGTCCCTCCAGTCAATCCACCTCAAAGGTTTCACCATGAAGAAGATCCTCGCCGCCGTCCTGTCCCTGGCCACCGCCGCCGCTTTCGCCCAAGCGCCGGCTCCCGCCGCGCAAACCGCCACCGCTTCGCCGGAAGCCGCTTCGGCCGCCGTCGCCAAGCACAAGGCCAAGAAGGCTGCCAAGAAGGCCGCCAAGGCTGCCAAGGCCGCTTCGGCCCAGTAATTCGCGGCGTCGCCCGCGCGGCCTCGGTCGCGCGGTGCGACGCGGAATCGAAAAGAACCGACACGGTTGCCCGGGTCGGTTTTTTTTCGCCCGCGCGGCCTGGGAATGACAGGTCTCGTCATCCTGCGCGAAGTCGCAGGATCCACGCTGGCAGACGATGCCACCCCAGGCGTGGATTCCGCGACTTCGCGCGGAATGACATGGGACCACGATGCACGCGGAAGGCGCGGGCCATGAAAAAAGGGCGCTCGTCGCGAGCGCCCTGGGTCGCCGGGGGTCGGCGCGCGGCCGATCCGGTGCGCGCCGTCAGCCCAGGTTCACCGGGAAGAAGATGCGCGCGCCGTCGCGCCAGATCAGCAGCGCCACGCGCTTGGGCTTGGTGGCCAGGATCGCCTTGACCTCGTCGATCGAAGCCACCGGCTTGCCGTTGACGGCCAGCACGACGTCGCCCTGCTCCACGCCGGCCTTCGCCGCCGCGCCATCGGCGTTCTCCACGACCAGGCCGTTGGCGCCGACTTCGCCGCGCTCGTCGCGGTTGAGCGGGCGCAGCGCCAGGCCCAGCTTCTCGCCGCTGCCGGCATCGCCGTTCTTGGCGACCTCGAGCTTGTCGGTGCTGGCGCCCAGCGTGGCGACGACGGTCTCGACTTTCTTGTCGCGCCACACGTCCAGCGTGACCTTGTCGCCCGGACGGGCGAGACCCACCCGCGACGACAACTGACCCGGCTCCTGGATCGCCTCGCCGTTGACCTTGGTGATCACGTCGCCAGAGCGCAGGCCCGCCTTGGCCGCGCCGCTGTTGGGCGCCACGGTGGCGACGAGCGCGCCGTCCGGACGCTCCAGGCCGAAGCTCTCGGCGAGATCCTGGGTCAACGGCTGGATCGACACGCCCAGGCGCGCATGCGTGGCATGGCCGGTGGCGACGATCTGGTCCTTGATGGCGAGCGCAACGTCGATGGGGATCGCGAAGCTCACGCCCTGGAAGCCGCCGGTGCGGCTGTAGATCTGCGAGTTGATGCCCACGACGTTGCCGGCGGCGTCGAACAGCGGGCCGCCCGAGTTGCCCGGGTTCACCGCGGCGTCGGTCTGCAGGAACGGCACGAAGTTCTCGCCGCCCTCGCTGGGCAGCGAGCGGCCCTTGGCGCTGATGATGCCGGAGGTGGCGGTCTGGTCGAGCCCGTAGGGCGCGCCGATGGCCAGGACGTAGTCGCCCACCATCAGCTTGGCCGGCTGGCCGAAGCGCACGACGGGCAGGCCCTTGGCCTCGATCTTGAGCACCGCGATGTCGGTGGCGGTGTCCACGCCCAGCACCTTGGCGACGTACTCGCGGCGGTCCTGCAGCTTGACGACCACGTCCTTGGCTTCCTTGACCACGTGCGCGTTGGTCAGGATCAGGCCGTCGGAGCCGATGATGAAGCCCGAGCCCAGGCCCTTGAACGGTTGCTCGGCCGCCTGGCCGCCGCGCTGGAAGTTGGGCGCGCCGGGCATGCCCCGGAAGAATCGGAACAGCGGATCGTCGGGGCTGATGCCGCCCTGCTCCTGGATTTCCTCGGCGGTCTGCTTGTGCGTGCCCTCGACGCTCACGTGGACGACGGACGGTCCGAACTCCTGCACGATGGCGCGATAGTTGGGCGCGGTGCCGGGGGGCAGCGCCGGCAGCGGCGGCGTGACCGGGGTCGGCGCGACCTGCTGGCCGGTGGCGGCCGCGGCGATCGCGGCGCTGGTGCCGCCGGCGCCGGGCGCGGTCGCGGTCGCGGCGGTGGAATGACGCAGCCAGGAAGGCAGATCCAGCGCACCGGCGGTACCCATCACCGCCACGCCCGCACCGAGCAGGCCCCAGGCGAGCGGCTTCAGGTTGGTCTTGTTCATGTGGTTCGACTCCTTGTCGGCTTCAATCAACGAGATGGCGCCGATACGGAGAGGTCTCCTTCGCGGCGCATGACACCGAATGTGCGCGCCGGCGATGAAGACATCATTAGCTCAACATGAGGCGAAGATTAGGGCGCCCCGCGTGCGCGTCGGGCGCGCGCGGGCCACGTGACGCGCACGCGCAGCCCGCCCGCGGGCGACTCCGACAGCGCCACCGCCGCGCCCTGGCGCAGCGCCACCTGGCGCACGATCGCCAGACCGAGGCCGGAGCCGGTCTGGTCGGCGGCGTTGTCGCGCCGCACGAAGCGGTCGAACACCATCTCGCGATCGGCCTCGGGAATGCCGGGCCCGTCGTCGTCCACCTGCAGCACCGGCGCGGACGGGTGCGCCGCTTCCGTGCCCACCCACACCGACACGTGGCCGCCGTGCGGGCTGTAGCGCACCGCGTTGTCGATCAGGTTGCGCGCCAGCACCGAGACGTCGGCGTCGCCGGTCACCGCCAGCGTTTCGGCGCCGCTGGCCACGTCGAGCTCCAGCGTCGTCGCGCGCGCGTCGGCGAAGGGCGCGACGTCCGCCATCGCCTGGCGCACGAGTTCGGCGAGCGGCGCGGCCGTCGCCTCGCGCAGCGGCCCGGCCTCGCTGCGCGCCAGCGCCAGCAGCTGTTCGACGAGGCGCGTGGCGCGGTCCACGCCGGCGGTCAGCGCGCGCGCGGCGGCGTCGCGCGCCGCGTCGTCCGGCGCGCGGCGCATCACCTGCACCTGCAGCTTCAGCGCCGTCAGGGGCGAGCGCAACTCGTGCGCGGCGTCGCCGACGAAGTGGCGCTGCGCGGCCAGCGCGGCGCCGAGGCGATCGAGCAGCGCGTTGAGCGACTGCACCAGCGGCAGCACCTCGTCGGGCAGCCCGGCCACCGGCAAGGCCTGCAGCGAACCGCTGTCGCGCGCGCGCACTTCCACCGCCAGGCGCTGCAGCGGCGCGAGCGAACGCGACACCAGCCAGCCGATCACCAGCGCCAGCGCCGGCGCCACGGCCAGCAGCGGCACCACGCTGCGCAGCGCGGCCTGCGCGGCGCGCTCGTGGCGCACACGCTCGGGTTGCGCCACCTGGATCACGCGGTCGCGCGTCTCCACGCCGAAGGTGCGCCAGACGATGCCGCCGGCGGCGATGTCGGCGAAACCCAGCACGGCGCGCGCGGGCGGCTCGGTCTGCAGCCGCGTCGCGTACACCTCGTGGCCGTCCTCGCGCCAGATCTGGACCACGTAGTCGAGCTGGCCGTCGGCGAGCGCGCGCGCGTCCTCGGGTCCGATCTCGCCCTGGTCGCGCAGCGACAGCGCCATCTGGCGCAGCTGGTAGTCGAACAGGCTCTCGGTCTGGCGCAGCACGTTCCAGTAGACCGAGCCGCCCATCGCGAGCGCGGCGATCACCAGCACGGCCAGCAGCGACAGCAGCAGCCGCACGCGCAGCGTGCCGCCGGCGTTCAGGCGGAACCGGGCGGCGCGCGCCAGGGCGCTCAAGACGCGGCCCCGTCGCCGGCGTCGCGCTTGCCCAGGTAGTACCCCACGCCGCGCATCGTGCGGATCAGCTCCGGGCCCAGCTTCTTGCGCAGCTGATGCACGTAGACGCTGACGGCGTTGCTCTCCACCTCCTCGCCCCAGCCGTACAGCCGGTCCTCGAGCTGCGCGCGCGACAGGATCGCGCCCGGGCGTTGCAACAGGGCCTCGAGGACCGCGAGTTCGCGCGCGGACAGCATCACCGGCTCGCCGCGCAGCGTCACCTCGCGCGTGGCCGGGTCGAAGCTCAGGTCCTCGTGCGTGAGGCGCGTGGCGGCGCGGCCGCTGTGGCGGCGCAGCACGGCGCGCATGCGCGCCAGCAGCTCGTCGAGCTCGAACGGCTTGCTGAGGTAGTCGTCGGCGCCGGCGTCGAGTCCGGCGACGCGGTCGCCCAGCCCGTCGCGCGCGGTGAGCACGATCACCGGCGTGGAGTCGTCGCGCGCGCGGATGCCGCGCAGCACGTCCAGGCCGTTGCCCTTGGGCAGGCCGAGATCGAGCAGCACGAGATCGAAGCGCTCGGTGGCGGTGGTGGTGGCCGCGGCCTGGGCGTCGGTCACCCAGTCGACGGCATGACCCTCGAGCTTCAGCGCCGCGCGCAGGCTCTCGCCGATCATTCGGTCGTCTTCGACGAGCAGGAGTCTCATGGCGCCGATTCTGATCGAAACGGCAACCCCACGCGGCGCGCGGCGTGATCCCGCGTGGTCCGCCATCCTGCGCGAAGTCGCAGGATCCACGCCGGCCGATGCGTTGTCTCCCGGGGTGGATCCTGCGACTTCGCGCAGGACGACCCGGGGCCGAGCGCCGCCTTCAGAACAGCTTGGCGAGCCGCACCGTGACGCCCGCGAACACCTGCCAGTGCGGTGTCGCGTCGTTCAGGCCACGCGCAGCGCCGAAGTCGAACACCGCGGCGGGCGACTGGTTCCAGCTGGCGGCCGCGAGGAACTGCGCGGTGTTGGGCGCGCCCGACTGGTGCGTGCCCGAGAGCTCGCCGACCACGCCCCACGCGTCGGTCACCGAGCGCGAGAACGCGGCCGCCCATCCGGTCTGCCAAGGGCTGGGCTGGCCCGAGCCGCCCAGGTGGGTCTCGTTGAGGTTGAGGTCGGTGTGCCAGCCGGGCGCGAAGTCGCTGCTGAAGATGCCGTTGACCGTCGTCTGCGCGTGGCCGATGCCGATGGACGACTTGGCGGTCGCGAAGGTCTCGCCGAGTTCCAGTCCCCAGGCGGTCGCGTCGCTGACCGCGAAGCGGCGCTTGAGGACGACGGCGGTGTCGCCGACGCCGCTGTCCGATTGACCGAACCCGCGGTCGCGCACCCAGGCGTCGCCGCCGACGCGGATGCCCCAGTCGGGCGTGAACGCGAGCTTGAGCGTGTAGGGCAGCGTCGTGCGCGATGCGCCGTTGTCGGACGCGCGCAGCCCGCCGGCCTCGAGTTCGAGATAGCCGGGCGCCGACAGCTGCGCCGGCGTGGAGACGCTGGGGCGGTACGGCACCACGGCCGGCCCGCCGTCGTCCGGCGTATCGGCCGCCTGGGCGGAAATCGCGCTTGTGAGCGCGGCCGCGGCGATCAGGAGGGCAGTCTTCATCCGAGGTTCTTTCGCATCGTGATACTGGTGGGTTCGAATCCGAGCTCGTCGTACAGGCGCCGCGCTCCGTGGTTGTGGCCGAACACATGCAGGCTCAGGTGCCGCACCCCGCGCTCGCGCGCCACGTGCTCGAGCGCGTCGAACGCGGCACGCGCGTAGCCGCGGCGGCGCGCGCCGACCTCGATCTCGATGTTGTAGATGTAGGCCTGGCGCCCGCCTGCCTGGTCGGACTCCGCCCACCATAGCGCGCCGACGTCGGCGCCGCTGTCGGCATCCTGAAGGCGGACGAAGAACTGGCCCGGCGTCTGCAGCCCCTGCGGCAGCAGCAGCGCGTGCGCCTCCTTCGACTTCTCGATCGACTCGGCGAGCGACCAGCGCCCGTCCTCGACGTTGGTCAGCGCGAACGCGGGAATCGCCTGGAGCAGCCAGGCGTGGAATTCGACCTCGGTGAACGGGACGAAGCGGACGGAGACAGCCATGCATCGACCCGCAGCATCACCGCGACGCGCGGATCACTTCCTCGCGTAGGTGATCTTCTTGGCGCCGCCTTCGCAGGTGCCGACCACCTTGGCATCGCCGGCCTTGTCGGCGTCGACGATGTCGAGCGTGTAGCCGGCAATCTTCTTGGCGTCGAGCTTCGCGGCGATCTCGGTCTTCAGCTCCTCGCACGGCTTGCCGGCGGCGAAGGTGGACGAGGCGGCCAGCGCGAGGGCGGCGGCGATCAGTGCGGTGGTGGTCTTCATCTCGAGAGCTCCCGTCATGTTGAAAACGCGTCGTGAAAGGCAGCCGCCACTGTAGCGCGGCTGGGCGTCCGCGGGATGAGGCGCCGTGTCGCCGTTTCGGGGGATTCAGATCCCGAGCGGATCGACGTCGATCGCCCAGCGCACGATGCCGCGATGCGCGTTCCTGAGCGCCGGCAGCTCCGGGGTGAACAGCGCCAGCAGCCGCTGCAACGTGGCGCGCGATGCGCACTCGATCAGCATCTGGCGCCGTTCGAAACCGGCGACCTTGGCCACCGACGGGGGTACCGGCGCGTAGAACATCACGTCGGCGGCCTCCGGGTACTGCCTGGCGAGGTCGCGCGCGGCGCGCAGGAAGGCTTCGGCCACGTCCTCGCTCTTCGCCTCGGCCCGCAGCAGCGCCAGGTGCGAGTACGGCGGGAGGCCGGCCGACTGGCGTTCGGCCAGCTGGGTGGTCGCGAACGCGGCGAAGTCGTGCTTCTTCAGCGCCGCGAACAGCGCGTGCCCCGGGTTGTACGTCTGCACCCACATCTCGCTGCCGCGCGCGATGTCCGCGTCGCGTCCCGCGCGTCCGCCGGCCTGCATCAGCAGCGCGAACAGGCGCTCCGGGGCGCGGAAGTCGGCGGCGAACAGCGCGCTGTCCGGGTTCACGGCCGCCACCAGCGTGACGCGGCGGAAGTCGTGCCCCTTGGTGACCATCTGCGTGCCCACCAGCACGTCCACCTCGCCGGCGTGCACCGACGCCAGCTGCGACTCCAGCGTGCCCTTCGCGCGCGTGGTGTCGGCGTCGATGCGCAGCACGCGCGCGCCGGGCAGCAGCTCGGCCACCTGTTCCTCGAGCCGTTCGGTGCCGCGGCCCATCGGCTCGATGTCGAGGTTGCCGCAGTCCGGGCACGCACGCGGAACCGGCTCCTGCGTGCCGCAATGGTGGCAGCGCAGGATGCGCTCGCCCTTGTGGAACACGCGCCAGGCGCTGCAGTGCGGACAGCCGCTCTTCCACGTGCAGGCGGGGCAATGGAGCACGGGCGCGAAGCCGCGGCGGTTCAGGAACAGCAGCGTCTGCTCGCCGCGCGCGACGCGCTGCTGGATCGCCTCGATCAGCTGCGGCGCGAGGGCCTGCGGCGGCGAGCGCGGCGCGGCGCGCGGCACGGTGGCCATGTCCAGCAGGCGCACCGCGGGCAGGGCGCCGCGGCCGACGCGCTCGGCGAGCGTCACCTGCCGGTAACGGCCCGTCTGCGCGTGCGACCAGGTCTCCAGCGAAGGCGTGGCCGAGCCGAGCAGCACCGGCACCTGCGCCAGGTGCCCCCGGTAGACGGCCAGGTCGCGCGCCGAGTAGCGCGCGCCGTCCTGCTGCTTGTACGACGGGTCGTGTTCCTCGTCGACGACGATCAGCCCCAGCCGCGGCAGGGACGCGAACACGGCCAGCCGGGTGCCGAGCACGAGGTCGGCCTCGCCCAGGTGCGCCGAGAGCCAGTGCTGCAGGCGCTGCGCCGGGGTCAGCGCGCTGTGCAGGGAGACGAGGCGGCGGCCGGGAAAGCGCGCGGCGAAGCGTTGCTCGAGCTGCGGCGTCAGGTTGATCTCGGGCACGAGGATCAGCGCCTGCTTGCCGGCCGCGAGCGCCTGTTCCGCCAGGCGCAGGTAGACCTCGGTCTTGCCGCTGCCCGTCACCCCGAACAGCAGCGTGGGCGGCGGTGACGGCGCGGCGGCCCAGGCGGTGAGCGTGTCCATCGCCGCCGCTTGTTCCGGCGTGAGCGACGGCCGCGGCGCGCCGCCGTCGGCCGCCGCGGGAATCAGGTGGTCGCGCTTTTTCTTGATGCGCTTGGCGATCGCCGTGTCGTCGAGCTTGCGCAATTCGGGCGGCAATACCGCGAGCGCCACCTCGCCGAGGCTGCGCTGGTAATACCGCGCGGTGAATTCGACGAGCGCGCGCCAATCCGCCGGCAGCGGCGGCAGGGATGCGATGGCCTCGATGACGGATCTCAGGACCAATGCGGGCGGTCCGACGCCTTCCGGCGGGGCCGCGGCAGCGGCGGCGTCGACGGCCGAGAAGTCGGAATCCCACACCAATCCGGTGACCTCGCGCCGGCCCAGCGGCACGCGTGCCAAGGTGCCGGGTACGAGCGCTTGCTCACTTTCGTAGGTGAGCAGCGAGCTCATGCCGGCGTATTGCGGCGCGTCGATCGCGACGCCCACACGCGTCAAGCCGAACTCTCCATGGATGAGCAGACTTGGGGGTGAAAGTTGTCAGACTTTTGAGCTGCGAGCCGTAAGCTCATGATCTGTAAGCGTTTTTGAAGTCGCCCACAGTTTCTGTGGATAACTTTGTGGGAAAGCTGGCAGCAGTACCGCCAAATGCTTGATTCATCGTGCCCGCCGTGAGATCGCTCAAATTTGATGCATCATCAAAAAAATCAGATGAATCAATAACTTGGCACCACTCTTCGGGGTTTCCAGGGGGCTGCGAATACCCCCCGGGGCAAAAGTTATCGGGCGCTGAATATTGGGGATAAGTCAACACCTGAGCGCTCACTTACCGGACAAATCGCGTATTGCCTGCGTTTGCGGTCTGTAAGTGGTCTCCTACATTGCATGTAGTCGGCGCGAATGGCGGTGGACCTCCTCGACCAGCGCCGCCACGTGTTCGGGCGGCGTGAACTGGCTGATGCCGTGGCCGAGGTTGAAAATGTGCCCGGCCGTGCTGCCGTCGGCGTTGCGCGGCGCGCCGAAACTGTCGAGCGCGGCCCGCGCCTCGGCCTGGATGGCCGCAGGCGGCGCGAACAGCGCGATCGGATCGAGGTTGCCTTGCAACGCCACGCGGTCGCCGACGCGACGGCGCGCGGCGCCCAGGTCCGTGGTCCAGTCCAGGCCCACGACATCGGGGCCGGTGTCGGCGATCGCTTCCAGCCACTGGCCGCCGCCCTTGGTGAAGACGATGGCCGGGATCTTCTGGCCGTCCTTCTCGCGCTGCAGGCCGGCCAGCACGCGTTGCGTGTACGCCAGAGAGAAGCTGCGGAACGCGGCGTCGGCGAGCACGCCACCCCAGCTGTCGAACACCATCACGGCCTGCGCGCCGGCGTCGATCTGCGCGTTCAGGTAGGCCGTCACCGCGTCGGCGTTGATCGCCAGGATGCGGTGCATCAGGTCCGGGCGCGCGTACATCAGCGTCTTGACCTGGCGGTAGTCGTCGGACCCGGCGCCTTCGACCATGTAGCAGGCCAGCGTCCACGGGCTGCCCGAGAAGCCGATCAGCGGCACGCGGCCGTCGAGCGCCTTGCGGATCGAGCTGACGGCGTCGAAGACATAGCGCAGCCTGGCCATGTCGGGCACGGCGAGTTCGGCCACCGCGGCCTCGTCACGCACGTTCTTCGCGAAGCGCGGGCCCTCGCCTTCGGCGAACGACAGCCCCAGGCCCATCGCGTCCGGCACGGTGAGGATGTCGGAAAACAGGATCGCCGCGTCGAGCGGGAAGCGCTCCAGCGGCTGCAGCGTCACCTCGGTGGCGTAGTCGGTGCTGGTCGCCAGGCCCATGAAGCTGCCGGCGCGGGCGCGCGTCGCCTTGTACTCGGGCAGGTAGCGGCCGGCCTGGCGCATCAGCCAGATCGGCGTGTAGTCGGTCGGCTGGCGCAGGCACGCGCGCAGGAAGGTGTCGTTTTTCAGGGGAGGCCACATGCGGCGAATTATCCCCGTCCGCGCCGGCGCCACCTTGCAACGACATCAGATGGGCTTGAGCGGGCCGCGGAACTTCTCCTTCTGCGGCTTGGCGGCCAGCGGCGGGATCTCCACCTCGGGCGCGACGGCGGTGGCCACCGGCAGGCGCGACAGCAGGTTGGCGATCAGCTTCAGGCGACCGGCCTTCTGGTCGTTGAAGTCCACCAGCGTCCACGGCGCGGCCTTGGTGTGGGTCGCCTCGAGCATGCGGTCGCGGGCGCGGCCGTAGTCGTCGTACTTCGTGCGCGCCTGCAGGTCGACCGGCGACAGCTTCCACTGCTTGAGCGGATCGTCCTGGCGATCGGCGAAGCGCTTCTCCTGCTCTGCCTGGTCGACGGTGAGCCAGTACTTGAACAGGCAGATGCCGTCGTCCACGAGCATCTTTTCGAAGATCGGCGCCTGCTTGAGAAACGCGTCGGTCTGCGCCGGCGTGCAGTAGCCCATCACGGCCTCGACGCCGGCGCGGTTGTACCAGCTGCGGTCGAACAGCGTCATCTCGCCCGCGCTGGGCAGGAAATCGACATAGCGCTGGAAGTACCACTGGCCCTGCTCGCGCTCGGTCGGCACGCCCAGCGCGGCGATGTGGCACTGGCGCGTGTTGAGCTTCTCGGAGATCGCCTTGATGACGCCGCCCTTGCCGGCGGTGTCGCGCCCCTCGAACAGGATCACGATGCGCTCGCCGCGGGCCTTGAGCATGCGCATCACGCCATTGAGCTCGACCTGCAGCGGCCGCAGCTGGTCCTCGTAGCCGTGGCCGTCGCCGGCGTCGTGGTGCTTGTTCGCGTTCTTCTTGGTCATGGCCGGATGATGCCCTGGATCACGGCATCCCGACCGGCAACCGGCGGACCCTGGTAGACGCTCAGAACGACGGCAGCGACGGCACGGCCGGCATCGCGGGCAAGGCCGGAGCCGCCGGCATCGCGGGCAGCGCCGGCATGGCCGGCAACGCGGGCATGGCGGGCAGCGCCGGCATCGCGGGCAACGCCGGCATCGCGGGCAACGCCGGCGTTGCGGGCAGGGCCGGCATCGCAGGCAGCGCCGGCATGGCGGGCATGGCGGGCATCGCCGGCATGTCGGGCAGCGCCGGCATCGTGGGCAGCGCCGGCAGCGCGGGCAGGCCGTTCATCGGCGGCATCGCCGGCGTCGCGGGCATCGCCGGGACGGCCGGCATCGCGGGCATGGCCGGCATTTCGGGCATCGCCGGCATGGCTGGCATGGCGGGCATCGCCGGCATCGCGGGCAGGGCAGGCATCTCGGGCATCGCCGGCATGGCAGGCATCGCCGGCATCGCGGGCATGGCCGGCATGTCGGGCATGGCCGGCATCGCCGGCATGGCGGGCATGCCCGGGATGGCGGGGACGGCCGGGTCGACCGCCTTCCTGATGCAGTCGCCGCAGGCGCAGGGCACGGCGGGCAGGCCGGTCGGCGTGGCGTTGGAGAATTCGTTGCCGAGATCCTTCGTCGCGCCGGCGGTCGCGGCCTCCGCGGCGCCGGCGGCATCGTCGGCCGCCGCGGTCGCCTGCGCCTGGGCCTTGGCGGCCTCCTGCTGGGCCGCCGCGGCCTGGGACTGGGCCGCGTCGGCGGCGGCCTGGGCCTGCTGGGCGGCCTCTTCGGCCTGGGCCTGCGCCTGCTGCGCGGCGGCCGTGGCATCGGACTGGGCCTGGGCGGCGGCGTCCTGCGCCTGGGCGGCGGCTTTTTCCGCCTGCGCCTGCGCGTCCTGCGCTGCTTGCTGGGCCTGCGCCGCCTGGGCCTGGGCCTGGGCGATCGCCTGCTGCGCCTGGGCGCCGGCGGCCTCCTCGGCCTGGGCCTGGAGGGCCGCGGCCTTCGCCGCGGCGTCCGCGGCCGGTGCGGCGAGCTGCTGGAGTTGCTGCGCGGCTGCCGGCTCGGCGCCGGCCAGGGCGTCGCCGAGCGGTCCGCCGAGGGCGGGAGGACTGGGGAAGCTCATGCTGCGCTCCTCGGCGCCTCGTTGGCCGCACCGCCGGACAGCGTGCGGAAGACGAGCCGGGAAAAGTTGCCGAGCGCCTTCGCCTTCTCGGCCGCCTTCATGCGCTTGTCGGCCAGGATCTGGGCGACGGCCGGGATGCGGGTGTCGAATTCCTCGCCCATCAGCCACGCGGTGTAGACGTAGGTGGCCGCCGAGTGCTCGTCGGTGAGACCGTAGCGCTGGGCCTTGACCGCCTGGCGATGGAACGCGCCCACGACGGTGGCGAAGTCCATCTTCGCGGCCTGCTCGGGGTGGTTGCGGCGAATGATCGCGATCAGGCGCGCGTCGAACGAATCACGGCCCAATTGCGTCCACTGCTCGCTGGAAATCTGGTTCATCGACGTCTCCACCGCGCCTGCTCGGCCGGTCACGATTTCATTGTGTCGTGCGCTGCCGCGGGCGCAATCCCCGTTTCTTGGGTGGTGGTCACCAAATGAAAAAGCCCGCGCACGTTGCCGTGGCGGGCTTTCGGAGAAATGCTGCAGTGCGATCAGTGGCCGGCCTGGCCGCGGAAGCGGCGGATGGCGGACAGTTGCGCGGCCAGCACCGCGAGTTCGCTCTGCGCCTTGGCGACGTCGAACTCGCCCTTGGCGTTGGACAGCGCGAGCTCGGCGGCCTTCTTGGCCTCGGTCGCCTTGGCTTCGTCCAGGTCCTTGCCGCGGATCGCGGTGTCGGCCAGCACGGTCACGCGGTCGGGCTGCACCTCGAGGATGCCGCCGGCGACGAACACGAATTCTTCCGCACCGTCGCTCGCGCGCTTGATGCGCACGGCGCCCGGCTTGATGCGCGTGATCAGCGGCGTGTGGCGCGGCATGATCCCGAGCTCGCCGCTCTCGCCCGGCAGCGCGACGAAGCTCGCCTCGCCCGAGAAGATCTGCTCTTCGGCGGAGACGACGTCGACGTGAATGGTTGCCATGTGAGTTCCGTTTCGATGGGGGAGAAGGTGTGCAGGAAGCGGTCAGCCGCCACGCTCTCTTGCAAAAGCGCGTAGCGGCCGGGGCGCCTTACTGCATGCCCTTCGCCTTTTCGATGGCTTCGTCGATGGTGCCGACCATGTAGAACGCCTGTTCGGGCATGTGGTCGCATTCGCCATTGATGATCATCTTGAAACCGCGGATGGTTTCCTTCAGCGGCACGTACTTGCCCGGCGAGCCCGTGAACACTTCGGCGACGTGGAACGGCTGCGACAGGAA
>FTJN01003220.1_pt2 | contig 52034 bp, 36 predicted proteins | sample 1658361 | NCBI WGS metagenome assembly FTJN01 (sample SAMEA3914819, study PRJEB12502) | metagenome | biome: forest; material: soil | place: Canada | collected 2010-06-26 | depth 0.3 m
CTCAAGCCGATCACCGCCGACCAGTTCGACCTGACCTTCGAACACTACTTCACGGCCAGCAGCTCGTTCAGCTTCGACGTCTTCTACAAAAAGCTGAACGGCAGCATCGCCTATGGCGAGTTCCTGCGCTCGTTCACCAACAACGGCGTGACCCAGAACGTGCTGGTGCGCGGTCCGCGTAACGGCAACGGCGGCGGCGAGTTGAAGGGCTTCGAGGTCGCCTACCAGACCTTCTTCGACTTCCTGCCGGCTCCGTTCGACGGTCTGGGCGTCCAGGCCAACTACACCCACACCAAGCAGGAAGACATCAGCAACTCCAACCTGGCCACCCAGCCCGGTTACGCGGCCGGCGGCACCGTCGCCTTCGGCGGCGGGCTGCAGGTCAACGGCTCGGTCATCGACTCCCACCGCCTGGCCGGCATCTCCGACGACTCCTACAACCTGGTGGGACTCTACGAGAAAGGCCCGATCGCCATGCGCCTGGCCTATAGCTGGCGCTCGATGTTCCTGACCAACAACCTGGACTGCTGCATCGGCCTGCCGATGTACCAGAAGGGCACCGGCTTCCTGGACGGCTCGATCCGCTACCAGGTCACCAACAACATCGAAGTGTCGCTGGACGGCTCCAACCTCCTCGACACCAAGACGGTGTTCCAGCAGCAGGTCTTCGGCGACTCCGATCTGACCCCCGGCGCCAAGGCGGTGAAGATCGACTCCGCCTGGATCAAGAACGACCGCCGGGTCCAACTCGGTATTCGCTTCAAGTACTAGTCGGCGGCGCCGTCGCGGAAATCCCCCCCGCGGCGGCGCTCATTTTTTGGCTTGGTGGCGTCATCATGCAGATAGACCGCACGGAACGGGTCTCCAGACCCGCTGGAAGGCTGAAGGTCGTCATCGTCGGCGGTGGCACGGCGGGCTGGATGTGCGCGGCCGGCTTCGCTCGGCTGCTCGACCCGGCCGCCTACGAGGTGACCCTTATCGAGTCCGACGAGATCGCCACGGTCGGGGTCGGCGAGGCCACCCTGCCGCACATCAAGACCTATAACGACATGCTGGGCATCGACGAGGCCCAGTTCCTCCGCGAGACCCAAGGCACCATCAAACTCGGCATCGAGTTCCGCGACTGGAACCAGGCCGGCGACCGCTACATCCACCCGTTCGGCACGTTCGGCGAGCCGTGGAACGGGGTGGATTTCCAACATCACTGGGCGCGGGCCAAGCTGGCGGGCCGCCAGGTCGCGCCCTTGCAGGCCTATTCCTATGCCGTGGCCGCGTGCCGGGCGAACGCCTTCGAATTTCCCAACCAGGACGACAAGTCGATCCGCTCGACCTACGCCTATGCCTACCATTTCGACGCCAGCCTCTATGCGGCTTTCCTGCGCCGCTGGTCGACGGCGCGTGGCGTCAAGCGGATCGAGGGCATGGTGGCGGGCGTCGATCGCGACGGCGAGAGCGGCCATGTCCGGAGCCTTTCTCTGAAGTCTGGCGCGAGCCTTCAGGGTGACCTGTTCATCGACTGCACCGGTTTCCGCTCGCTGCTGCTGGGCGGCCAGATGGAGGTGGCGTGGCAGGACTGGACCCAGTGGCTGCCCTGCGACCGCGCCTGGGCCGTGCCCTGCGCGACCGGCGGCGATGGCCTGACGCCCTACACTCGGGCCAGCGCCGATACGGGCGGCTGGCGCTGGCGCATCCCGCTGCAACACCGCACCGGCAACGGCTACGTGTTCTCAAGCGCCTATATCGACGAGGACCAGGCCCGCGAAACCCTGCTGGCCAAGCTCGACGGCGAGGCGCTGGACGAGCCGCGCCTGCTGCGCTTCAAGGCCGGCCGCCGGGTGGCCGGCTGGAGCGGCAACGTCGTGGCCATGGGCCTGGCCAGCGGCTTCCTGGAGCCGCTGGAGAGCACCAGCATCTTCCTGATCCAGGCCGCCGTGATCGACCTGGTCAACCTGATGCCGACCCCCGGTGACGGCGACCGCATGGACCCCCGACTGGTCGCCGAGTTCAACCGCCTGTTCGAGATCCAGTACGACCGGATCCGCGATTTCCTGATCCTGCACTACCGGGCCAACAGCCGGTTCGGCGAGCCGTTGTGGGACCACGTCCGGACCATGGACATTCCCGACAGCCTGGCCGCGAAGCTTGAGTTGTTTGAGTCCCGCGCGCACCTGCCGGACTACAAGTACGGCCTGTTCTCGCGCGACAGCTGGCTGTCGGTTCTGGAAGGGCAGGGGCTGCAACCCCGCGCCTATGACCGCCTGGCGGAAAGTCTTCCGCTCGACGAGCTGGAAGCCAAGCTGCGCGACCTGAAGACCCGGATCGACAGCAATGTCGCGACCATGACCTCGCACACTGACTTCCTGGCCCACTATGCGCCGGGGGATAAGGGCGCGCCGGCGAGCGCGGCGGTTCTCGCCTCGGCGGTGTCGGCATGAGCGCGCCCAACCAGATCGTCGTCGTCGGTCGCGACGCGGCCCTGTGGCTGGCGGCCTGCGTGCTGCGGTCCGCCCTGGGCTCCGCTGGGGTGACGGTGCGGGCCGTCGAACTGCCGACCCGCCTCACCGCCGCCGACCTGCACGCCACCCTGCCGCCGCTGGAGGCCCTGCATGGTCTGCTGCGGATCGATGAGGCGGCCCTGCTGCGCGCGACGCGCGGCGCCTTTTCGCTGGGCCAGAACTTCGCCGACGTCTCCGGCGCGACCCCCGCCTTTTTCCACGCCCACGGGGCCTACGGCGCGCCGATCGACAACCGCGACTTCTTTCCGTTCTGGCTGAAGGCCCGCGCGTCGGGCCTGGGCGTCGCCCTGGAGGACTTCTCCCTGACGGCCGCCGCCGCCAAGCAGGGCCGCATGCTGCTGCCCGACGAGGAGACCGAGGTGTTCGGCCGCGCCGACTACGGTTACCACCTGCCGGCCCTGGCCTATGCCGCCACGCTCAAGACTCTGGCCGGCCGCCTGGGCGTGACGATCCACCAGGCCTTGGCGGTGGATCCGGTGCTCGACACACAGACCGGCGACATCACCGCCCTGGAGCTGGGTGACGACCGCCGCGTCGAGGGCCAGTTCTTCGTCGACGCGTCGGGTGGCGAGGGGGTGCTGGTCTCCGCCCTGGGCGTGGCGCGCGAGAGCTGGCGCGACGTCTTCCCCGCCGACCGGGTGCTGCGCGCCGTGGGGCCGCGCTTCGCCTCGCTGCCGCCCTATGCCGACATCCGGGCCTGGGCGCGGGGCTGGGTCGGGCTCCATCCCACCCAGGCGCAGACGCATGTGACCCAGGTCTATGCCGGCGATCTGTGTACGGACGACCAGGCCTTCGAGCTGGCTGGTCGTATCGCCGGACAGGCGCTGACCGACGCGGTCGTCTCGGTCAGCGACCCCGGCCGTCGCGTCGAGGCCTGGAGCCGCAACTGCGTGGCCCTGGGCGAGGCGGCCTGCGCCTTCGACCCCGTGCACGGCGTCGAGCTGCAGGCCGTGCAGTTGGGCTTGGTGCACCTGCTGTCGCTGTTCCCGGTCAGCGGCCAGTTCCGCGCCGAGCGGGCCGAGTACAACGCCGCCATGCGCGACGTCTATGAGCGCCTGCGCGACTTCCAGTCGCTGCATCACGTGGCCAACCGCTACGCCAACGCCCCGTTCTGGGAGCGGGCCCGGGCGGCCGACGCTTCCGACGTGTTGCTGCACAAGATCGCCACCTTCCAGGCGCGCGGCGAGATCCCGCCCTCCGAGCACGAGACCTTCGTCGCCGACAGCTGGCGGGCCCTGCTGGTCGGTCACGGCCTGACGCCCGACACCCACGCCCCGATGATCGATCGCACCTCGCCCGAGGTCATGAAGGGCGAGTTCCGCCGCATCCTCGGCTTCATCAAGGATCAGGTGCTCAAGCAGCCGACCCACGACCTCTATCTGGAAAGCTTCTGCTGATGGACGGCGGCGGCGTGATCAGCGGCGGCGAGGCCTTGGACATCGACGCCCTGCCGCGCGTGGCGGCGAAGGGGCCGTGCTCGCCGTCCGAGTTCGAGGCCATCGTCGCGGCCGAGCGGCCGGTGGTCATCAAGGGCCTGCTGGACGCCTGGCCCGCCTTGGCCGCCGGTCGCCGGTCACCCACCGCGTTGAACGCCTATCTCAAGGCCATGGACACCGGCGCGCCGGTCCCGGTCATGGAGGCCCCGGCCAGCACCGGCGGCCGGTTCGGCTATGGCGCCGACCTGCGCGAGTTCGCCTTCTCCAAGCGCCAGGCTGGCTTGACCGAAACCCTGGACCGCATCGAACACCTGCTGGGCTGGCCCGAGGCGCCGTTCGTGGCCATCCAGATGCTGCCCCTGGCCAGCCACCTGCCGGCCTTCGTGCGGGACAACCCCATGCCGCTCATGCCGCCCAAGGTCATGCCGCGCCTGTGGGTGGGCGGATCGGTCAAGACCCAGACCCACAACGACCGCGACCACAACCTGGCCTGCGTGATCGCCGGCCGCCGCCGCTTCGTGCTGTTCCCGCCGACGGAGGTCGCCAATCTCTATGTCGGCCCGCTGGACAATCCGCCGCCGCTGTCGCTGGTCGATCCCGAGGCCCCGGACCTGGCGCGGTTCCCTCGTTACCGAGACGCCCATGCCGCCGCCCAGGTCGCGTGGCTGGAGCCCGGGGATGCGCTGTTCGTGCCCAAATACTGGTGGCACCATGTCTCCTCGCTCGCGCCCTACAACGCCATGGTCAACTGGTGGTGGGGCGAGACGGGGGTCGGGCTGGAGCGGGCCAACGACGTCTTCCTGACCGCGCTGCTGGCCTTCAAGGACCTGCCGCCCGGCGAGCGCGCCTATTGGAAGGCGATGTTCGAGGCCTATGTGTTCGCCGCCGACGGCGAGGCCTCGGCTCACATCCCCGACGGCCTGAAGGGCGCGCTGGGACCGATGAGCCCGTCGTTCCGCGAGACGCTGAAGCGCCAGCTGAAGATGGCCTTCTTGAAGGGCGGCGCATGACCGTGGCGCTGGCCGTTCCCCCGCTGCTGATCGGGCGCGAGATCCGTGTCCAGCTGCGCCACATCGGCGAGGAGCGCCAGCCGCTGCTGGTGGTCGACGACGTGCTGGCCGATCCGGACGCGATGATCGAGGCGGCGCGGGCGGCGGACTTCTATACGCCGCCCCATACCAACTATCCGGGCCTCAACGCGCCTCTGCCGGAGTCGTATTACCGCACGGTGGTCACCGCCCTGCGCGGTCCGATCGAGGCGGCGTTCGGCCTGCCCAGCGCCGCTGTCCTGAAATATTTCGGCTTCTTCGCCCTGGCCACCACCGGCGTCGCCGAGGCCGAGCCGATCCAGAAGATCCCTCACCATGACGGGCCCGATCCCGCGCGGTTGGCCATGGTCCACTATCTGTGCCGGGGCGACCACGGCGGCACGGGCTTCTTCCGGCACAAGGCCACGGGGTTTGAGTCCATCGATCAGGCCCGCCAAGACCCCTATGTCGCCGTCGCCAAGGCCCAGCTGGCCGCCGCGGGCGTCGGCGGCGCGACCTTCGCGGGCTCCGGCATGGCCGACTACGACCTGATCGGCCAGGCCGAGCCCGTGTTCAATCGGCTGATCGTCTACCGCAACCACGTCCTGCATTCGGCCCTGCTGAGCCCGCGCGGCGCGGCGGCTGATCCGGGCGAGGGCCGCCTGACCGCCAACGGCTTCATCGAGGCGGTGACGCCCTGATGCGCCCCTTCAACCCCTTCGCCGCCGTCCTGTCCTGGATGGCGACCCCAGTCCTCCCCTGCGTCTCGGCTCTGGCCTGCGGAGCCGAGACGCCCTTTTCTTCCGTTTGTGAAAGAGACCGTTCGATGATGTTCCGAACCCCGGTGCTGTTTGGCGCCCTGCTCGGCGTCCTGGCCGCTCCGGCCGTTGCTTTCGCCGCTGACCGGGAATGCGCCCAGTCGCCTGGCAAGGTCATCGAGGTCTGCGTGTTCACGAAAGACGGCGGCGCCTTCTACGAGGTGTCGCGCGACGGCAAGCCCGTGCTGGCGGCCGCGCCGCTGGGCCTGACCTTCGCCGGCGAGCCCGCCGCCCGGATCACCGCGCTGACCGCCGCCCAGCGCGCCGCCTCCGACACCCGCTGGGACCAGCCCTGGGGCGAGCAGAAGACGATCCGCGACAACCATTCCGAACTGACCGTCTCGCTGGCCGGCGACACCGCGCTGAGCAAGAGCTTCGACGTGACCTTCCGGCTGTTCGACGACGGCCTGGGCTTCCGCTACGCCTATACCGCCATCCCGGCCGGCCAGGACGTGGCCGTCACCGACGAGGCCACCGCCTTCAAGCCGGTCGGGGCCTATGACGCCTGGTGGTACGAGGGCCTTGGCCAGGAGCGCGACGAGTACCTCTACAAGCAGACCGACGCGCGCCGCATCACCCTGGCCGAGACGCCCCTGACTCTGCGGCGCTCGGACAGCAAGCTCTACCTGTCGTTCCACGAGGCGGCCCTGGTCGACTTCCCCAGCATGCTGCTGGCCGGCGACGGGGCGGGCACGCTGAAGGCCCGGCTGATGCCGTGGCAGGACGGCACGCTCGCCCACAAGACCGGTCCCTTCACCACCCCCTGGCGCACGGTGCTGATCGGCGAGACCGCCGGCGCCCTGGCCGACAGCCGCATCGAGCTGAACCTCAACGAACCCAGCAAGATCGCCGACACCGCGTGGATCAAGCCGGGCAAATATGTCGGCATCTGGTGGGAGATGCACCTGGAGCGCTCGACCTGGGGCAGCGGTCCCAAGCACGGCGCCAACACCGCCAACACCAAGCGCTACATGGACTTCGCGGCCAAGTACGGCTTCGACGGCGTGCTGGTCGAGGGCTGGAACGAGGGCTGGGACGGCGACTGGATCAGCCACGGCGAGACGTTCAGCTTCACCAAGCCCTATCCGGACTTCGACCTGAAGGCGATCACCGACTATGGCAAGGCCAAGGGCGTCAAGCTGATCGGCCATAACGAGACGGCCGGGGCGGTGCCCAACTACGAGGCCCAGCTCGACGACGCCATGAAGCTCTACGCCTCGATGGGCATGTCGCAGGTCAAGACCGGCTATGTGCGCCACGCCGGCGACATCATCGACCAGCAGGGCCAGCACCAGTGGTTCGCCGGCCAGTACATGGTGCGCCACAACCTGCATGTCGCGCAGGTGGCCGCGAAATATCACATTTCGATCGACGCCCATGAGCCGGTCAAGGACACCGGCCTGCGCCGCACCTGGCCCAACATGCTCAGCCGCGAAGGCGCGCGGGGCCAGGAGTTCAACGCCTGGGGCGACCCGACCAACCCGCCCGAGCATACGGTGATCCTGCCGTTCACCCGGATGCTGGGCGGGCCGATGGACTTCACGCCGGGCGTCTTCGACGTGGTGCACGGCAAGAGCGTGCTGACCCGTCGCGGCCAGTCGACCCTGGCGGTGCAGCTGGCGCTGTATGTGGTGCTCTACAGTCCGATCCAGATGGCGGCCGACCTGCCGGAGAACTACGAGGCCCGTCCCGACGCCTTCCAGTTCATCCGCGACGTGCCGACCGACTGGGAGACGTCCAAGACCCTGCAGGGCGAGATCGGCGACTACATCGTCGTGGCCCGTCAGCCGCGCGGCGGCCAGGACTGGTTCCTGGGCGCCCTGACCGACGAGACCGCCCGTAAGCTGACCCAGAAGCTGGACTTCCTGGCCCCCGGCAAGCGCTACGAGGCCCAGATCTACGCCGATGGTCCGGGCGCCAACTACATCACCAACACCACGGCCTTGGTCGTGTCCAAGAGAGTGGTGACCAGCAAGGACAGCCTGGACTTCGACATGGCCCCCGGCGGCGGCACGGCCGTGCGGTTCAAGGCGCTGGACTAGGGGCGCTTCACGCTCACATCCGTTGTCATCCCGGAAGCCTCGTAGAGGCTGTCCGGCCCAGGTGACGGGGCGAATGTGGTTGCGGCTCCCCTGGGTCCCCGGGCAAGCGCTACGCGCTTTCCGGGATGACACCGTAGGAACGAGCGTCAATCGAGGCCGCGTCGCTACAGAATGAAATCCGCCGCCGTCAGCGTGTGGTGGTCGCCCAGCAGGGCGATCTGGGCTCCGAGCGCGCCGCTGTTGTCGAGATAGAGCGAGACATAGGTCAGGCCGGCGCCGGCGTTATAGGCCACCGACAGGTCGCCGGCGTGACCGGTCTGGCCGGTCAAGGCGAAGGCCTGGTCGCCGGCCAGGGCGGTGTTGGCGTCGATGGCCGACAGGTCGATCCGGTCGCCGGCGGCGAAGTCGTAGATCAGGTCCGGGGCCTGCGGGCGACTGTCGTCCGGACCGAACACGAACAGGTCGGCGCCGGCCCCGCCGAACAACACGTCGGCCCCGCCGCCGCCGCGGAGGGTGTCGACGCCATTGCCCCCGTTCAGCCAGTTGTCGACGGCCGAGCCGGTCAGGACGTCGTCGAAGTTCGAGCCGATCAGGTTCTCGATCGAGATCAGGGTGTCGACGCCGGCCCCGCGCGTCAGCTGGTCCTCGATGATCGACAGGTCGATCTCCACCGCGCTCGTGGCCGAGGTGTAGTTGACGGTGTCGGTCCCAGCTCCGCCGTCGATGGTGTCATTGCCTGAACCGCCGTCGAAGCCGTCGTCGCCCACGCCGCCCCACAGGCTGTCGTCGCCGTTGCCGCCGAGCAAGGTGTCTCCCCCGCCGCCGCCCCGCAGCCAGTCCTGGCCGTCGCCGCCGATCATGCCGTTGGCGATGTCGCTGCCGACCAGCACATCGCTGAACGCCGAGCCCTCGATGTGCTCGATGGCGATCAGGGTGTCGCGCCCGACCCCGGTGTCCTGCGGGCCGGTCAAGGTGAAGTCTACGGTGACACCGACCTCCGCGAGGGAATAGGAGGCCCAGTCGACCCCGCCGCCGCCATCGAGCGTGTCGTCGCCGCCCAACCCGATCAGCAGGTCGTCGCCCGCGCCGCCGAACAGGCTGTTGTCACCGTCGTCACCGACCAGGGTCGAGCCATGGTCGCCGCCGATCACGTTCTCGATCCGCGACAGGACGAAGTTGCCCATCCCGGTTTGCTGGGCGTTGACCTGCCGCAGGTCGACCTGGACGGCGCCGGTCGCCGCGCTCAGCTTCAGCAGGTCGCTTCCCGCGCCGCCGTCCAGGGTCAGCACCGTCACGCCCAGGTCGCCGAGGATCTGGAACGTGTCGTTGTCGCCGTCGCCGAAGACGCTTGTCAGATACCGCGCCTCGCCCGGGCGCACGCCCTCGATCATCAGGAGGTCGTCGCCGTCCTGGCCGCTGGCGGCGGCGTCGCCCAGGTCGATATGGAGAATGTCGGCGCCGCCGCCCGCCGCCATGTTGTCCTTGCCCGCGCCGCCGGACAGCTCGTCGTTTCCGGTTCCCCCGGTCAGGACGTCGTCGCCGGTTCCGCCGTCGAGCACGGCGCTGCCGCTGGCGCTCAGTTGGTCGTTGCCGGCCTCGCCGTACAGCCCGCCGCCGCCGGAGATCAGGTCACCGCCTTCGCCGCCGTACAGCTGGTCGTGCAGACCGCCATAGATGATGTCGTCGCCGCCCTCGCCATAGATCAGGTTGACCGCGTTGGCGTCGTCGGCGTCACCCGGAAACACGCCCGAGGCGTAGAGCGAGTCGGAATCGTCGCCGCCGTGGAGGGTGTCGGATCCGCCGCCGCCATAGATCCGGTCGCCGCCCGCGCCGCCGTCCAGCTGGTCGTTACCCAAGCCGCCATAGAGGGTGTCGTTGTCGTCGTCGCCCCACAGCTTATCGGCGCCGTTGTTGCCGTACAGCAGGTCGCGCTCGGCGCCGCCGTGCAGCTGGTCGTCGCCGTTCAGACCGTAGACGGTGTCGGCGTTGACGGTCCCGGCGAAGAGGTTGACGCCGGCGCCGCCGTTCGGGACGGTGAAGGCGTCGGGTTTGATCACCGTGAAGTCGAGGGTGACCTGGCCGGCGACCTTGATCACATAGTCCAGGGTCGACAGGGCGCCGTTGCCGTCGAGGTCGGCGATCAGGAAGGTGTCGCCGCCTTGGCTCCAGGTCCAGACCTGGAGGAAGCCGGGGCCGTAGTCGGCGCTCGAGAAGACCTTGCCGTAGGCCAGGCTGAAGTTGGGATCGCTGATCGCGCCGCGCAGGACCAGCGGCAGGTAGTAGGCCGAGGCCAGGCCGAAATCCAACCGGTCGCCCGCCGCGGCGTTGAGGTCGGTGATCGTGTCGTAGAACAGGTTGGAGGCCAGGTAGCTGATCGCCCCGACCTTGAACCGGTCGGCGCCCGCGCCGCCGATCAGCAGCGAGCCGCCGAGCCCGCGCAGCACGTCGTTATCGGCGCCGCCGTTCAGGGTGGCGTGGTAGCCGGACAAGGTGTCGTCGCCGGCCTCGCCATAGGCCGTGTTGCCGTCGCCGGCGGTGAGGGTGTCGGCGCCGATCCCGCCATACAGCTGGTCCGCGCCGCTGCCGCCGACCAGGGTGTCGTCGCCGTCCTCGCCATAGAGCAGGTTGGTCGCGCCGAAGTCGAAGGCCTCGCCGCTGTCGTCGCCGCCATAGAGATGGTCGGCGCCCAGCCCGCCGTGCAGGATGTCGCTACCGCCTTCGCCGACCAGAATGTCGTCGCCGTCGCCGCCCGTGATGTCGTCGGCCCCGCCGCCGCCGTACAGGGTGTCGTTGGCGCCCAGGCCGCTGATCACGTCGTCCGAACCGCCGCCGTAATAGACATCCGGCCCGGCGGTCCCGGTATAGCTCGACATGAAAGCGTCCCCCACAGACGAGGCCGACTAGAGCGCGGACCTTTTACAGACGGTCAACCTCTTGACCGGCGGGGACGTTGTCAAGTTGAGGCGACCTTCAGGTTCACGGATGACGATTTCAGGCCAGGGGCGAAGGCGGTGATCCGCAGGTCGCCGGCCTGGCCGCGCTGGGTGCGGACGATGGCCTGGGCCAGGCCGTTGAAGGCCTTGCGCTGGCTGGCGACATCGCTCTCGTGGCTGGTGGGGTTGCCGTTGCCGACGCCGATCACTTGGCCGGGGCCGGTGACGCCGAACGCGATCAGGTCGTCGGCGCGGGGCACGGGACGGCCCTTGGCGTCCAGCACCTCGACCTTGAGGATCGCCACGTCCTGGCCGTCGGCGGCTAGCGTCGAGCGCTGGGCCGTCAGGCGCAGGGCGGCGGCGGGACCGGCGGTCTCGCGGCGTTCCCGCAGGATGACCTTGCCGGCCTTGTAGCCATGGGCCTCGATCACGCCGGGGGCGTAGGGGACGGACCATTCGACATGGTGGTTGGGGGTGACGTCCCGCACGCCCTGGCTCTTGCCATTCAGGAACAGCTCGACCTTGTCGCAGTTGCCGTGCGCCCAGACCGCGATCGGCTGGCCCTCGCGGCCTTCCCAGTTCCAGTGCGGCAGCAGGTGCAGCAGCGGCTCGGAGCGCCACCAGGCGCGATAGTAGTAATAGTTGTCCTTCGGGAAGCCGCAGGTGTCGAGCGCGCCGAAGTGCGAACTGATGCTGGGCCATTTGTTGAAGGGCGTGGGCTCGCCGCGATAGTCGAAGCCGGTCCAAATGAAGCCGCCGGCCATCCACGGGCGGTCGGCCGCGTGGCTCCACCACAGCTCGGCGGTGGTCGCCCACCAGGGATGTTCGGTGTCGTAGGCCGGCACGTAGAGCTTGGCGTCGTCGCGGGCATATTCGCCGCGCGTGGCCACGGTGCTGGCGCTCTCGGTGCCGATCACCGGCACGTTCGGGAACTGGGCGTGGAACGCGTCCATCTTTTCGTGGCGGTAGTTGAAGCCCTGGACGTCGATGACGGCGCTGATGCCTTCGCCGAAGCCGGAGTCCATGGCGGCGATGACCAGACGGCTCGGATCCAGGCGATTGACCAGCCGCTTCATGGTGGCGGCGACCTTGGCGCCGCGCGCCGTGCCCTGCTGCGGCTCCTCGTTGCCGATCGACCAGAGGATCACCGACGGGTGGTTGCGGTCGCGGCGGACCAGGCGCTCCAGCTCGTCCAGCGAAGTCGGGTCGCTGGACATCCGCCGGGTCTCGTCGATCACGACGATGCCCAGGCGGTCGCAGGCGTCCAGCAGCTCGGGTGTCGGCGGATTGTGCGCGGCGCGATAGGCGTTGCAGCCCATGCTCTTCAGCTGTTCCAGCCGCCAGACCTGCAGGGCGTCGGGAATGGCCGCGCCGACCCCGGCGTGGTCCTGGTGGTTGCAGGTTCCCTTCAGCTTCACGCTCTTGCCGTTCAGCAGGAAGCCCTTGGCGGGGTCGAACACCGTCGAGCGCACGCCAAACCGGGTGACGTAGCGGTCGACCACGGCGCCGCCGACCCTCACCTCGGTGACCAGGCTGTAGAGGTGCGGGGCTTCCAGAGACCACGGGACAGGATTGGCGAGCTGGACGGTCAGCGACAGCGACTGACGCTCCCAGGCCGGCAACAGGCCGGTCGCGGGGGCGGGGGCCAGCACCGGCTTGCCGGCCGCGTCGAGCACCGTGTGGGCCAGGGCGTAGTCGGCGCGGGCGTCGCCTTCGTTGATCAGGTCGGCGGCGATCGTCAGCGTGCCGTCGACCTTCGCCTGCACGAACACGCCCCATTGCGGCACGTGGACCGGGGCGGTCTTGACCAGCCAGACGTGGCGATAGAGGCCCGCGCCCTCGTAGAACCAGCCTTCGCCGATCGAGGCGTCGACCCGGACCACCAGGCTGTTCTCGGCGCCGATATTGGCGATGTCGGTGATGTCGACGCGGAAGGGCGAGTAGCCGCTCTCTTCACGCTCGAGGATGTAGCCGTTGACGATGACCGTGGCGTCGCGGAAGGCGCCGTCGAACTCGATCGACAGTCGCTTGCCGGCGTCGGCGGCGAGCAGGGCGAAGGTCTTGCGGTACCAGCCGACGCTGGTCTCGGGGAACTCGCGGCCCAGGGGCTTGTAGCCGTGGGCGGCGCGCAGGTCCTCGTCGTCGGGCTTGCCGGACGGCACATAGGCGGGGTTGTCGACGAAGGGCAGCTCCACGCCCCAGTCGTGGGGCAGGGTGACCGGCGCCCAGGCGCTAGCGTCGAAAGCCGGATCGGACAGCTGGCTGACCCGCCAATTGGCGGCGGTCGCGCCGGCCTTGGCGTAGGTGCGCTGGTTGGCCCCGAAGCCGAAGTCGCGGGCCGGGTCCTGGGCGTGGCCCAGCTTGAAGCGCCAGTCGAAGTCCAGCGACAGGCGCTCGCGCGGGGCCAGATCGATGGTGGGAAGCGTGGGAAGCGTGGGGAGCGAGGGCGCGGCGGCGTTCGCGGCCCCAGCGCCGACAAGGGCGGCGGCGCCGGCGGTGGCGGCCAGGGCTTGGCGGCGGCTGAAATCGACCATGGGTCACCTCACGCGGAAAGCAAAAAAATGGGGAGGAAGCGGGCTGCGCTTCCTCCCCAGTCGCAGGATCATCGGGGAGGAGTGATGAATCCAGCTTGGCAGACCGGAGCCTGCCGCCGCCACCCCCTCGCAGGAGAAGGGTGGCGGAAAGGCTTAGAACTTCACCGTCACGTCCATCAGGAAGCGGCGGCCATAGACGTCGTAGCGGCCGATCCGGTTGGCGTCGTTGTCGCGATACATCCGCAGCGCCTCATTGGTCAGGTTGTTGACCTGGAAGCGCACGGCGACGTGGTCGTTGAAGGTGTAGGACGAGCTGAAGTCGAGGGTCTTCTCGGTCTCCAGGGTCTGCAGGTCCGAGCCGTTCCAGCCGTAAATCACGGTCATCGGGCTGTGGTACTTCCAGCCCAGGCGGGCTTCCAGCGGACCGTTGGCGTACCACAGGTCGACCGTGGCGGTGTTCTTGGCCAGGCCCGTCATGTCCAGCGGGTTGTTGGCCGGCGAGAACTCCTTCAGGTCGGAGTCGACATAGGCGTAGTTCGAATAGATCCCGAACTTGCCGAGCGGACTCGGCAGGAAGAAGAACGGCGTCTGGAAGGTCAGTTCAAGACCCTGGATGTAGCCTTTGCCGCCGTTGGCGGGGCTGGCGACCGTGTAGGTCTGGCCGCCGAAGGCGACCGGGGTCTGCTTCCAGCCGATGTAGGAGTCGACGTCCTTGTAGTAGTAGGACGCCGCGATCAGCGCCTCGGGGCGGAAGTACCACTCGGCCGAGGCGTCCAGCTGCCAGGCCTCGAACGGCTTCAGCTTCGGATTGCCGGCGCTGCCGGTCCAGGGCGACCAGTTGGCCAGGGTGCGGCTGGCGCGCAGCTCGTCCAGCGGCGGGCGGGCGATGACCTTGGCCAGGCCCAGGCGCAGCACCTTGCCGTCGCCGAAGTCGAACTTGGCGTTCGCCGAGGGCAGGATGTCGGTGTAGTCGTTGTCCACCGTCACGGCCTTGAAGACGCTGGCGGTGTCCTGCTGCTGGCCGTCGCTGCTGGTCTCGGTGTGGACCACGCGGACGCCGACATTGCCGCTGGCCCAGGAGCCGGCGAAGCTGTCGGCGGCGAAGTTCAGCTTGCCGTAGCCTTCATAGACCTTCTCGTTGACGCTCCAGCGCTCGCCCAGCTCCTCGGTGGCGTTGGACGGGGCGAAGGCGTTGGCGCCATAGGCGATCGCCGCGATGGCGTCGATGTCGCCGGTCAGGAGGGCCGGAACATTGGCGCCGTCGCTGAGCTTGTAGGCGGTGAGCAGGCTGGCGGGCACGGTCGCGCCGGTCGCGGTCGGCGCGAAGCTGTAGCTGTTGTGATCCTTGGTGCGGTCCGAGGTCCGGACCCCGAACTGGAAGCTCTTGAATGGCGAGCCTTGCAGGTCGCGGGTGAAGTCCAGGGCCGCGGCCTTCAACTCGTCGTTCAGATGCTCGGGGCCGTCATACGAACCGGAGAGGTCCGCCGTCTGGCTCAGGCTCAGGCTGTCCTGGCTGGTGGTGATGGTCGGCGTCTTGCCCGCCCGGGTGTCGAAGCTGGTCCAGGTCGGATAGGCCTCGAAGCGCACGGCCTTCCAGGTGTTGGTCCGCTTGGCCTTCGAATAGGAGACGTCGCCGGCGACGGTCCACTGGTCGCTGGTCCACTTGCCGTTCAGGCCGCCGGCGAACAGGTCCTTGTCCTCGCTGTACTTGGCCAGGACGGTCTGCACCGAGCTGTAGGGCAAGGTGGCGGCGACCACGGTGTTGTTGATCAGGGTGTAGGACGAGCCCGCGCCGTTATAGGCCGCGTCGTTCCAACCGACGTTCGTGCCGGTCCCCATGTTCCAGTTGCCCCAGTTGTTGGCGCCCCAGACGGTCTGGTCCTGAACCTCGGTGATCTTGATCTTCGAATAGAGCGCGTCGGCCTTCAGTTCGAAGTGGTCGGTGGGCTTCCATTGCAGGCCGCCCGAAACGCCGTCACGCTTCTGGTCGATGCGGCTGGCCGACATCTGGGCGCCCCACGGGGTGGCGTCCAGCTTGCCGTCGCCGTTCAGGTCGCTGCTGTAGTCGCTGGCGCCGGCCGGCGGGCGGGCGTTGGAGTCGTTGTAGCCCCAGCCGGTGAACGAGCCGTAGCCGTTCTTCTGCTTCTGGCTGGTCAGGCCCAGCACGATGGCGAGGTCGTCGTTGAACTTGTGCACCAGCGAGCCGCTGGCGCGGTACCCGGTGGTGTCATAGTTCGGGATGTCCTTGCCGCCGTCATAATAGACGGGGCCGGCGCGGAGCACGAACTCGGGACCCTTGTAGTCGAGCGGGGCGATCGTATCGATGTTGATCGTCGCGGCCACGCCGCCGGCGATCAGGTCGGCCGACTGCGACTTGTAGACCTGGACGCCCGAGACGACTTCCGAGGGGTAGATTTCCCAGCGGACGTTGCGGTCGGGCTCGGACGAGGCGACTTCGCGGTTGTTGATGGTGCCCAGCACCAGGCGCGCGCCCAAGCCGCGCACGACGGCCTGGCTGTCGTTGCCGCGGTCGCGGGTGGCGTTGACGCCCGGCAGGCGGGCGATGGATTCGGCGATGGTGACGTCGGGCAGGACGCCGATGTCCTTGGCCGAGATCGCCTCGACCACCTTGTCGGAGCCGCGCTTGACGTCCAGCGCCTCGCGCATGGACTTGCGCACGCCGGTGACGACGACTTCGTCGACTTGAGCGGCGGCGTCGGGAGCGGGCGGAGCCGCGGTTTGCGCGTGGGCGCTGGCGGCGGCCATCAGGGCCAGGCCGCTGACGGCGGAAAGAAGCTTGTAGTGAGACATCATGGTTCCCCCAGAGGACGACGGCGCGGCGTTCTTAAAGACACCGCTGCTCGATGTTGTGATGCGGACTGGCGTGGCCCGGCGCTGAAAGACCGCCGGTACAGGTGGGCGCGGTGACCGCGCCGATGCGCTTCTGACGAGCGCTCCCCGCCGGCGTCGGGCGTCGGCTGGGAAGCGCTATTTATCATATCAATCACACATGACAAGCCTGGCCATGGCGGAGGGGTTCAATTGACCCCTTGGTGTGGCGCGGGCACCACTTGCGCCGCTGGCGGGTTATGCTGTGGCCGGACATGGAGACCTGATCATGGACGCCCGTACGACCCTGACCCCCGCCGCCGAACTCGCCGCGCGAAGCCCCGTGCGGTTTCCCAATGAGAGCCCCGAATATCGCGCCGCCCGCACGGCTCTGCTGGCCGAGGAACTGGAACTGCGCCGCCATCTGGAGCGCGTCGCCGAGCAGCGCCGGGCCCTGCCGCCGGGTGGGAAGGTGGCCGGCGACTACCGCTTCGAGGGCGAGGAAGGCCCCGTCGACTTCGCCGGCCTGTTTGGCGACAAGCAGACCCTGGGCGTCTACAGCTTCATGTTCGGGCCGCGGCGCGAGCGGCCCTGCCCGATGTGCACGGCGCTGCTGGGTCCGCTGGACGGCAATGCCGCCGACCTCGACCAACGCATGTCGCTGGTGGTGGTGGCCCGCTCGCCGATCGAGCGGCTGGTCGCTTTCAAGCAGGAACGCGGTTGGCGGAACCTGCGGCTCTATACCGACCTGACCGGCGACTATTCCCGCGACTATTTCGGCGTCCTGCCCAGCGGCGACGAGATCCCGGCCTACAATGTCTTCAGCCGCCAGGACGGGACGATCCGCCACTTCTGGTCCGGCGAAATGACCGGCGACAGCGCCGACCCCGGCCAGGATCCGCGCGGCGCGCCGGACCTGGTGCCGCTGTGGAACTTCCTGGACATGACGCCGGAGGGCCGGGGCGGGGATTGGTATCCGAGCCTGGATTACAAGTAGGGGGCTTTCGACCCGGTGCGGGACTTACGCGAAACCCTCTCTCTTAGAGAGAGGGATTTAGAGGCGCGATCTTGCCTGAAGTTTCCATCTTCAAACCCTTCTCGAATGCTCTAGCGTCACCACGAACGCCTAGGAGCTCGCCCGTGAATCTGCTTGCCAGGAGCTGCGCTGTCATCGCGGCCGTCGTCGCGCTGACCATCCAGCCCGCCCTGGCGCGCGACGGAAGGCACGCCGCGCCTCCGCCGGTCGCCGCTCGCGCCCTGCACGCCGGGGCCGTCGCTTCGCCGGACCGCTACGGCGCCTTGGCCGCCGAGGAGATCCTGCGCAAGGGCGGCAACGCGGTCGACGCGGCGGTGGCGACGGCCTTCGCCCTGGCGGTGACCTATCCGGAAGCCGGCAATCTGGGCGGCGGCGGGTTCATGACGCTGTATGTCGACGGCAAGCCCTACTTTCTGGACTACCGCGAGACGGCCCCGGCGGCCGCGACGGCGGACATGTATCTGGACGCCAAGGGCGAGCCGGTCGCCGCGCGTAGCCAGTTCGGCAATCAGGCGGTGGGCGTTCCCGGCACGGTGCGCGGCATGGCCATGGCGCACAAGCGGTTCGGCAAGCTGTCCTGGGCCCAGGTCCTGGCGCCGGCCATCCGCTACGCCCGCGAGGGCTTCCTGGTCACCCCGCAGCTGATCGGCAACCTCGAAGAGAGCCAGGCGCCGTTCGTCGGCGTCACCAATTTCCACGCCCGGTTCGGCGCGATGAAGGCCGGCGAGACCTTCCGCCAGCCCGAACTGGCCGCCACCCTCGAGCGCATCGCCAAGGGCGGCGACAAGGAATTCTATACGGGCAAGACCGGCGACCTGCTGGTCGCCCAGATGGCGCGTGGCCCGGACAAGGGCCTGATCACCAAGGCGGATCTCGCCGCCTACAAGGCCGTCTGGCGCGAGCCGCTACAGGCCGACTGGCGCGGCTACCGGGTGATCACCGCGCCGCCGCCCAGCTCCGGCGGCATCGCCCTGATGCAGCTGCTGCTGATGAAGCAGGACGCCGCGCCGCTGTTCAAGGGCGTGGCGCTGAACAGCCCGCAATACGTCCATCTGGTCTCGGAGATGGAGAAGCGGGTGTTCGCCGACCGCGCCGAATATCTGGGCGATCCGGACTTCTGGAAGGTGCCTGTCTCGGCCCTGATCGACCCGGCCTATATCGCCCGTCGCGCGGCGCGGATCGACCCCGTCAAACCGTCCGCCACGGTGGCCGTGAAGCCTGGCCTGGAGAAGCCGCAGACCACCCACTTCTCGATCGTCGATCGCTGGGGCAACGCGGTCTCCAACACCTATACGCTGAACGGCTGGTTCGGTTCGGGCGTGGTGGTCGAGGGGGCGGGTTTCCTGCTCAATGACGAGATGGACGACTTCTCGGCCAAGCCGGGCGCGCCCAACATGTTCGGCGTGGTGGGCGGCGACGCCAACGCCATCGCGCCCGGCAAGCGGCCGCTGTCGTCGATGACGCCCACGATCCTGCTGCGCGATGGCCGCGTGGCCATGGTGATCGGCACGCCCGGCGGCTCGCGGATCTTCACCTCGGTGTTCCAGGTGCTGGCCGACGTCTATGATTTCGGCCTGCCGCTGAAGACGGCGCAGAAGCAGCTTCGCTTCCACCATCAGCTGTTGCCGGAGAACGTGATCTTCTCCGAACCCTATGAGCCCATTTCGCCCGAGCTGACGGCCGCCTTGGAGGCGCGTGGCTACAAGATCGAGATGGGGTTCGTCGGCGACATGGAGGCCATCCAGGTCATCGATGGCGCGCCGGTTCCGGAGGCGGATCCGCGGGCGCGCGGGGTGGTTGCGGTGGTGAGGTAGGGGGGCGTTAAGGACCCCTCTCTCTCAGAGAGAGGGGTTCCGAATTCCTTACGGCGCGATCGACACCACGCTCGCCCGCTGTCCGATGGTCGCCGTCACGGCCGGGGCGTCGGCCACCGCCGCCGCGGTCGCGGCCGTACCCACCGTCACCGCGGTCTCCGGCATCAACCGCGTGCGATAGACGAAGGCGTCGCCCTCGCGGGTCATCGGGCGCGGCCCGACGCCGCCCAGGAAGTCGCCGTCGATGAAGGCGGCGTCACCGCTGACCTTGGCCTTGAACGTCACCTCGACCGGCAGCACGTAGCTGTGCTTCAGCCAGCCGTCAGCGCTCTCCAGGGCGTTGCCCTTGAAGTCAAACACCGCCGCGTTCTCCCAGTTGGAGCCCTTGCCCCAGCGGGTGCCGCAGGTCTTGGTCGAGAGCCAGGACGGCTCCCAGTAGAAGACGCCCGTGCCGCCATTGGCCAGCACCAGCTGGGTCAGGTCGACCAGGTATTTCTTCTGGCCGTCCGGGGTGGCCGGGTAGCCGGCGATCAGCGAGTCCTCGCCCAGCAGGTTGGGCGAGCTGTCGGCGTTGTCGGTGGTGAACGGATAGGCCGTCTCCACCACCAGCACGTCGGCCGCGTAGGTATTGCGCAGGCGGTTGATGGTCTGGCCCAGCTGGGCCATCGAGCGCTTGGACCACTTGCTGTAATAGCTGAGCCCGATGATGTCGTAGTCGGTGACGCCCGCCTTGGTCGCCGCCTCGAACCACGGCTCGGCGTTCTCGGGCTGGGCGATGTGCAGCATGATCCGGGGCTTGGTCCCGGTCTCGCGGCTGACGTCGCGGACGGCCTTGATGCCGGCGTTGAACAGCAGGGCGTTGCGGTCCCAGTGGATGGGCTCCTTGGCCTTGGCCAAGGTGGAGACGATCTCGCCGTTGGTCTCGTTGCCGACCTGGACCAGGTCGGGCATCAAGCCGTCCTTGTTCAGCGCGGCCAGGGTGTCGTGGGTGAAGGCGTACAGCGCCTTGGCCTGGTCGGGCGTCGAGAGTTTCGCCCAGGCCTTGGGGGCCAGCTGCTTTTCGCCGTCGGCCCAGTCGTCGGAATAGTGGAAGTCCAGTAACACCTGCATGCCGGCCTGCTTGGCGCGCTTGATGCTGCGTTTCACGTCGGCGAGGTTGGAATACTTGGTCCAGTTCGGGTTGTTCCAGATGCGGATCCGGGCGGTGTTGGCGCCGGCCGACTTGAAGAACTGGTACTGGTCGACCGGTTGGCCGGCGGACTTATAGACCGCCCCGCAGTCGTCCATCTCGTTGGCGTAGGAGATGTCGACGCCGAGGTAGATCGGCGGTTGGGCGGCCTGGGCGGCGCTCAGGCTGATCAAGCTGGCGGCGAGAGCCAGGGTGAAGCGGCGTTTGCCCCGCATGACGTTTCCTTCCGACTTACGCGCCCCGCGTTGGGGCGGCGGGCCGGAAGGTGGTTGCAATTATATTATAAATCAAGGGCGGAGTTCAGGGGCGGTTTCGCGCGCGTCGCCCCGGCGCCTTGTCCACGAAGCGAGCGATGGCCGCGCCGATCAGCAAGGGAACGGCCCCGAGAGGAAATGAAAAGAACTGCACAAAGATCAAATCGCTCTTCTTGATGAAGAGCGTGTCCGAGTGGTTTCTGTACAAATAGACGTTCCCGGTCGCGACGTTAGCGACGTGGGGGCTATGGCCTATGACGGCGTCCTGCCTGAGGTAACAGAGAACCACCCAGGCGATGGCGAGGGTCCAACAGACGATCCCAAGCCCTCTGGTGAAGGTTTCCCTGCGCATCCCGTCCGCCCAATCCCGTGGCATGAGCCGTTGGCAAGTTGAGCACCGTTTGCGTGTCTGTGCGAGAGACGTCGCCGCTCCCGCCCGCTACAGCTCCACGCCGCTGAACGTCCGCTGCTCCTCGACCTCCAGGCCAGGGCGCGGCGCGCCGTCGGTCCAGATCGGGCGGGTCGAGGGGCGAACCTCTGTCGAGACTCGCATCGCCAGCCCGTCGTGCGCGAAGTCGTCCACCTCGATCACCGCCGCCACGGCCTTGTCGGCGGCCTCCAGCGCGGCGATCTCGTCGGCCGAGACCCAGCCGCCCTCGACCCCGTCCTTCCAGTCGCGAATCTTCTGGGCGCGGAGGCGGTCGTGGATCGGCTGGGTGGCGACGACGCGTTCGAAGGCGTCGATCAGTTGGCCCACCGCCTCGTCCTGGCCGCCCACATAGACGTTCTCGATCAGCCGGTCGCGCGTGGCCGAGGGGGCCAGCAGCAGTTCGGCGCAGGCCGTTGTCGTGCGGTCCGAAGGCCCCCGGCGGCGCGGCCCCAGCGGCAGGATCGCCGCCCGCAGCAGCCAGCCGGCCAGCTGGTTGGGCAGGTTGGCGAACACCTCGTCGAAGCGCTGCTCGATGGTGGCGAAGCCGGTGTCCATGCACCATTGCAGCAGCGGGAAGTCGGCGTCCTGGCGGCCCTCGTCCTCCCAGCGCTTCAGGGCGCCCGACAGGAAGTAGAGCTCGGCCAGGATGTCGCCGAGGCGGCCCGACAGCATCTCCTTGCGCTTCAGGGCTCCGCCCAGGGTCAGCAGGGCGATGTCCGAGGTCAGGGCGAAGGCCGCGCTGTAGCGGCCCATCTTGCGGTAGAACCGGCTGGCGCGGCCGGCCTCCGGCGCGGGGGCGAAGGCGCCGCCGGTCCAGCTGCGGCCCCAGGCCTTCAGGCCGGTGCGGACCGCGTGGGCCACGTGCTTCCAGAACACCGCGTCGAAGTCGGCCAGGCCCTTGGCCCTGTCCTCCTCGCCGATGGCCAGGATCTCTTGCAGCATGAACGGATGGGCCCGGATCGCGCCCTGGCCGAACACCATCAGGCTGCGGGTCAGGATATTGGCGCCCTCGACCGTGATGCCGACCGGGATAGCCCGGTACTGCCCGCCCATATAGTTACGCGGACCCTCGATCACCGCCTTGCCGCCATGCACGTCCATGGCGTCGTTGATCACCACCCGCATGCGCTCGGTGGCTCCGGACTTCAGCAGGGCCGAGATCACCGACGGATGGTGACCCAGATCCAGGCCGACGCAGGTCAGGCGGCGCGCGCCGTCCAGCAGATAGGCGTTGCCGGCGATGCGGGCCAGGCGCTCCTGCACGCCCTCGAACTTGCCGATCGGCACGTGGAACTGGCTGCGGATCCGGGCATAGGCGCCGGTGGTCATGGCGCTGAACGCCGCCGCCGCGCCCGACATGGCCGGCAGCGAAATGCCGCGTCCGGCCGCCAGGGCGGTCATCAGCATCGTCCAGCCCTGGCCGACCCGCTCGGCGCCGCCGATCACCAGGTCCATCGGGATGAAGACGTCCTTGCCCCAGTTGGGACCGTTCTGGAACGTCTGGAAGGCGGGCAGGTGACGACGGCCGATCTCGACCCCGGGGGTGTCGGTGGGCACCAGGGCGCAGGTGATGCCGATGTCCTCGACGTCGCCCAGCAGGTGGTCGGGGTCGTGCAGCTTGAAGGCCAGGCCCAGCACCGTGCAGACGGGGCCCAGCGTGATGTAGCGCTTGTGCCAGTTGAGCCGGATGCCCAGCACCTCCTGGCCCCTCCAGTTTCCGCGACAGACCACGCCCTCATCGACCATGGCGCCCGCGTCCGACCCGGCTTCCGGGCTGGTGAGGCCGAAGGCCGGCACCTCGCGGCCGTCGGCCAAGCGCGGCAGCCACTCGTCGCGCTGTTCTTGCGTGCCGAACTTCATGATCAGCTCGCCGGGGCCGAGCGAGTTGGGGACCATCGCCGTCACCGCCGCCGAGGCCGAGCGGGTGGCGATCTTGCGAACGATCTCGGCGTGGCCGTAGGCGGAAAAGCCCAGGCCGCCGTACTCTTTCGGGATGATCATCCCGAAGAACTTGTTGCTCTTCAGATAGGCCCAGGTCTCCGGCGAGAGGTCGCGGGTCTCCCAGGTCATCTGCCAATCATTGACCATGGCGCACAGGGTGTTGACCGGCCCGTCGATGAAGGCCTGCTCGTCGGGGCGCAGCTTGGCGGCCGGGAAGGCCAGCAGTTCGTTCCAGTCCGGATCGCCGGTGAACAGCGCCGCGTCCCACCAGGTGTCGCCGGCGTCGATCGCCTCGCGCTCGGTTTGCGACAGGGCCGGCATCACGCCGCGCGCCCATTGGAGGATCGGCCGGGTGATCAGGTCCCGGCGGAAGTTGAAGGGGGTCATGACGCCATCTCGGTTACCGATGGACGTCTAACGCGGTGGGGCGGGCTGGGGATGCGGGGAAGGCGCGCGGATCGCCTACTGCGGCGGTCCGCCCGGGCCTTGGAAGTCGAAGCCGGCGTCCTTGCGGCTCTTGCCGGTCCCAAAGGTCCACGCCAGGCTCACCCTGAGCTGGCGGGCGTCGACGTCGCGGACGACCAGGCTCTTGAGGGCCGGGGTATCGATCACCTGCTTGTCGCGATAGAGGCCCAGCACGTCCTGGACGGTGACCACCAGCGACAGGCGGTCGTCGATCTTGCGGCGATAGCCCAGGTCGATGCCGGTCGAGGGCAGGGCGTAGCCCTGGGCCGTCAGGCGCTTGCCGCTCACGAAGCCGTTGATCTGGATCAGGTCCTTGGGCGTGGCCTGCCAGCTGAGGCTGGCGCGGCCCGACACGGTGGTGGCCGAGCGCGTGCCCGGAAAGCCCAGGTTGGAGCCGTCCAGCTCGGCCCAGAACAGGTTGCTGCTCAGATTATAGGTCAGCGTCTTGTTCAGCTTGCCGTTCAGCACCAGCTCCAGCCCGCCGTTACGGGTCTGGGCGACGTTGGCCTTGGTGGTGACGAACACCCCGCCGCCGATGTCGGTGACCACGTCGCTCATCACCTTGTCGTTCTGGCGATAGTACAGCGTGGCCATGGCGAGCAGCGGGGCCTTTCGGTACTGCCAGCCCAGCTCGAACGACTGGGTTTCCTGCGGTTTCAGATTGGGATTGCCGATCCGGTAGTTCAGAGGGTCCAGCAGAAACGGGACGGGGTTCAGGTCGAACGGCCCCGGCCGCTGCAGGCGCTCGCTGTAGCTGGCGGTCAGCTTCTGCCGCTCGCCCAGCGGATAGGACAGGTGCAGGCTGGGCAGCAGGTCGGTGTTGTCGTTCTCGTCCTTGCGCCCCGTCGAGGCCAGGTCCAGCTGGGACTTCTCGTAGCGCAGGCCGGCCAGCACGGTCAGGTCGCCGAGCGGCCGCTCATAGGTGACATAGGCCTGGCTCAGCGTCTGCTCGTAGAGGAACTGGTTGGTCAGCAGCGGATCGGGCGCGAGGGCGTCCAGGGCCGCGCCCCGGAAACCCTGGTTGACGTAGCCGTTGTCGTCGAACTGCAGGTCGAACCCCAGCTTCAGGGTCCGGCCCTCGCCCATCGGCCGGACATAGTCGCCCTTCAGGTCGGTCTGGCGGACGTCGTAGCCCAGCTGTTGCTGGTCGAAGGCGCTGGAGGCGGCCGGCAGGGTCGCGACGGTGTGGCCGGTGCGCGTACGGTTGTCGTCGGTGACGTCGTAGCTGAGCTTGAAGGTCAGCTCGTGGCCGTCGCCGCCGAGGCGCTTGCGCAGGTTGGCGCCGACCATGCCGTTGTCGCGTCGCTGGCGGACGGTCAGGGTGCGCTGATAGGCCTGGATGGGCGTTCCCGCGCCGTCCTCCCGCGCGGTGTCGGACAGGGTGTCGACGGCGAAATCGTAGCGACCCAGGCGCGCCTCGCCGCCCAGGTGCAGCGTGTCGCTCAGGTCGTAGTCCACCGAGCCCTGACCGGTCAGGCTCTCGAAGTCGAACTCAGTCTTGCCCTTGGTCTCGCTGTCGAGATTGGCCTGCTGGCGATGCTCGTACTCGACCTGGTCGGCCGGATCGCGGCGGTAGTTGAGGTCGCCCGACGCCGACAGCTTGCCGCCGTTGTAGCCCATGTTGCCGCTGATGCCGCCGCGCCCGGGATCGCCGGCCGTCAGGCGCAGCGAGCTGGTGCGGCCCGTCCCCTTGGCCTTCTTGGTGATCAGGTTGATGACCCCGCCCGTGCCGTCGCCGCGGAACTCGGCGGAGGGGTTGGTCATCACCTCCACCCGGTCGATGCGGTCGGCGGGCATCTGCTGCAGCGCCTGGCCCCGGCCCTCGCCGTTGAACAGGCTGGAGGGCTTGCCGTCGATCAGGATGGTCACCGACGGATCGCCGCGCAGGCTGACATTGCCCTGCACGTCGACCTCGACCGAGGGGATGTTGCGCAGGGCGTCGGCGATGGCGCCCGACTGGGCCGACAGGTCGGCCGAGACGCTGTAGCTGCGCCGGTCGATCGCGGTGCGCACCGGCGGCGCCTCGGCCGTGACCACCACGGCGCTGACCCCGGCTGAGCTCTCGGCGGCGGGCTTTTGGGGCGCGGGCGCGGAAGCCGCTTGGGCGGCGAGCAGGCTCACAACAAGGCCGATATGCAACGTGAAATCCCCCGGGAAGCCGCTGGCGAGGGCGGCGGAATGAGCTATAGTACAAACGTATTCTCGTGCAGAATACAAATGTACTTTCGGTAATGGAGATGTCTCGTGCGGATTTCGAGCGCCGAGAGCCAGATCATGGAGGCGCTGTGGCGCCTTGGCCCCCTGACCCCGGACGGCGTCGTCGCCGAGGTCGGCGAGGCTCACGACTGGGCGCCGGGCACGGTCAAGACCCTGATCACCCGCCTGCTGCGCAAGGGCGCCATCGCCGGGGCGCGCGAGACGGGCGGCTACCTCTATCGTCCGCTGGTGTCGCGCGACGATTATGTGCAGTCCGAGAGCCAGAACCTGGTCGACCGGCTGTTCGGCGGCGAGGTGGCGCCGCTGGTCGCCCATTTCGCCCAACACCGGGCGCTGACGGCCAAGGACGTCCAGCTGCTGAAGGACCTGATCGCGGAGATCGAGGACGATGACTGACGTCCTGGCCGTCCTGCTTCGTGTGAACCTCGCCCTGGCGGTCGCGGTCGCCGGGGTGATGCTGCCGCGCCTGCCCGCGCGGCGGCTGTTCGGGGCGCGGATCGCCTACGGCCTGTGGATCCTGCCGCCGCTGGCCGCCCTGGCCATGCTGGTTCCGGCGCGGGTGGTGACGATCCGCCTCGCCGCGCCGCCGATGGAGATGGCGCGGACGGCGGTCGGGATCGCGGCGGCGCCCGAGCGCGCGCCGTTCGACGTCCAGCCCTTGCTGGTCGCGCTGTGGCTGGCCGGCTTGGTCGCCAGCCTGGCCTGGCAGACCTGGCGGCAGGTGCAGTTCACCCGCGCCGCGCGGGTCGGCCGGGCGGGGCCCGCCGTGGTTGGATTGCTGCGCCCGCGCGTGGTGACGCCGGACGATTTCGCCCAGCGCTACACCCCGGCGGAACGCGCGATCGTGCTGGCCCACGAACAAGCGCACCTGGAGCGCGGCGACCCGACGGTCAACGCCGCGCTGGCCCTGCTGACTTGCGTCAACTGGTTCAATCCGGCCGCCCATGTGATGTCGCACTGGCTGAAGATCGACCAGGAACTGGCCTGCGACGCCCGGGTGGTCGCCGCCCATCCCAAGGCCCGCAAGGCCTATGCCCAGGCCATGCTGAAGACCCAGCTGGCGGCCCGGCCCCTGCCGCTGGGCTGTCACTGGTCCAGCCATCCGTTGGCCCAGCGCGTGCGGCTGCTGACGCGGCCCGCCCCCAGCCTGGGACGCCGCCTTGTTGGCGCGAGCCTGACCGTGGCGCTGGGACTGGCCGGCGCCGTGGGCGCCTGGGCCGCGCGGCCGGTCCAGGTCGCGTTCGCGTACGAGACAGCGCCTGTCGTCGCCCGCGAAACCGCCGCCATCCAACGCGTCGCCGACGCGCCGTCGCCGCCCCGCCGGCCGGTCAAGCCGCGCGCGCCGACCTCGCGCGACGAGTCGAAACCGGTCGCGGAACAGCTGGTCCCGGCGCCGGCGCCGCCCCTGGAGCCGATCCGCCCGCCCGGCGTGCTTCGCGAGGTCCACATCATCCGCGCGGTCGCCGACCGCTCGCTGGTCCAGTCCGGCTCGGCGGTGCGGGTGGTGGCCAGCGGCGTCGCGCCCGACGGCGTGCCGCTGTGGTCCGATTTCACCGCCTTCGGCTCGCAACGGCTCTATCGCAAGGGCGCCTATGAGCGCGGCGGCAGCCGCTATTCGATCTTCACCAGCGTCGTCCAGGAGGGGCAACGCCTGCGGGTCACGGTCAGCCTGGGACGTGGATTCCGGCCGGACCTGACCGGCGCGATCGACCTGGCGCCCAACCAGACCGGCGTCCTGCGCCTGCCGACCGGCCAGCCCGTCGTCGTCACCGCCACCGTGCGGCCCGAGACGCCGGAGGAGGTCGAGGAAGGGCGACGGATGTCGGACGAGGCCGGGAACGCAGCGGGCGGCTGGGGCTAACCCGCTTCCCCGGTCAGTTCGCGCCGCGCCTTGTCCAGCTCCTCGGCATAGCGCCGCGTCGCATAGGCTTCCGACAGGATACCGATCACCGCGCGGTTGGCGTCGACCACGGCCAGTTCGTCGGCCTGGGTGTGATCGAAGGCGCGCATGACGTCCTTGATCGACTCGTCGGGCGACAGGGCGGTGTCGGCATGGTCGGCCAGCGAGCCCACGAGCTGCTCACTGTCGTCGGGATGGGCGTAGGCCAGGGCCGTGCGGACGATGCCGGCATAGCGGCCCGTGGCGTCCAGAACCACCACGCGCTTGGTCGAACCCAGCGGATAGCGGCGGCGAAACTCGGCCAGGGTGGCCTCGGCGGGGATGGTCTTGGTGTCCTTGCGCATCATCCGGCCCGCCGTCAGGGGGCGCATCCACGACACGTCATGGGCGCTGCGGATGGTCTCGCCGCGCAGGTGCAGCCGCCAGGTCGAGAACGAGTAGCCGAAGGTCTCGCGCACGATGGCGCTGGCGATCAGCGAGGCCACCAGGGCGGCGGCGGCCACGGTGAAGTCGCCGGTCGCCTCCAGCACCAGGAACGACATGGTGAAGGGCCCGCCGACCACGGCGACCCCGAACGCGCCCAGTCCGACCAGGGCCGCCACCGTCGGGTCCAGCGACGGCAGCCAGGGGACGAACACCGTCAGGGCCGCGAAGATCTGGCCGACCAGCACGCCCAGGAACAGCGAGGCGAAGAACAGGCCGCCCCGGAAGCCGAAGCTCAGCGACACCACGCTGGCCAGGGCCTTCATGGCCAGCAGGATGACCAGCATCTTCAGGCCCAGGGCGGCGGTCAGGTTGACGTGCACCGCGCCGTGGCCGGCCGACAGGGTCTGGGGGGTGATCAGGGCCATGGCCGCCAGGGCCACCCCGCCGACGAACGGACGGAAGGTCTTGGGCAGCTTGGACTTGCTCACCAGCCGCTCGGCCGTGGCCACCAGCCGCATCAGGGCCACGCCCGCGAAGGCGCAGACCACGCCCAGCAGGGCGTAGAGGCCGTAATCGAACCACGACTGCACGGCGGGGGTGGTGGTCTTCAGCAGATAGGGCAGGCCGCCCATCCGCCCGGCCACCAGCACCGCGGCCAGGGCGGCGGCGGCCACGGGGGCCAGGTTGGCGACGGTATAGGCCCCGATGACGATCTCGAAGGCGTAGAAGGCCCCGGTCAGCGGCGCGCCGAACGCGGCCGCGATGGCGGCGCCGGCCCCGGCTCCGACCAGGGTGCGCATGTCGGCGCGGCGCAGGTTCAGCTGCTGGCCGGCGAACGAGGCGATGGCCGCCCCGGCCTGGGCATAGGCGGCCTCCAGTCCCACCGAGGCCCCGACGCCGTTGGACAGCATGGTCTGGCCGCAGATGAAGGCGCTGTCGCGGATCGACAGCCGCCCGCCGTGCAGGGCGTTGGCTTCCACCGGGTCGACGGCGGGGCGCGGGCGGTACTTCAGCCAGGCCCATGTGGCCAGGCCCAACACCAGCCCGCCCAGCGGAATGGCCAGGGTCCGCCACGGGGCGATCATGCTCTGGGCGCTGAGACGCTCGTTGGTGTCGATGGCGAACAGCAGCACCTGCAGGCCGTGGGCCAGCTTGGCCTGCAGCACCGCCAGGGCCCCCGCGCCCGCGCCGATCAGGGTGGCCACCGCGATCAGCCACAGCTCGCTGGACCGGATCCGTCGCCGCAGCCAGCTCAGCCAGCGCACGGAGGTGGAGGACGGGAGGGAAAGCTGCATGGGGGCATCTTAGGGACTGGGCGGCCTAGGCCTCAACTCTTTACATCCGCTCATCCCGGCGAATGCCGGGACCCAGATCCCATGGCGGTGTGGATGATTGGAAGGGCTCAGAGCTCTTGGCGTCAGCCTCAAAGCCATTCCATCTGGGTCCCGGCATTCGCCGGGATGAGCGGATTATAAAAGGCACGGCTATTGGGCCCCCTCATGCGCCAGCAGCCACCGCTTGCGCTCCACCCCGCCGCCGTAGCCGGTAAGCGCCCCGCCCGCGCCGATCACTCGGTGGCAGGGCACGACGATGGCGATCGGATTGGCGCCGTTGGCGGTCCCGACCGCCCGGATGGCGCGAGGCTGGCCGATCCGCTCGGCCAGGCGGGCATAGCTCGTGGCCTCGCCCAGTGGAATCTCGACGAGGGCGTTCCACACCTGTCGCTGGAAGGCCGTGCCGCCGATCGTCCAGGGGATGGCCTTCAGCGCCGCCAGCTCGCCGGCGAAATAGGCCGTCAGGCCTTCGCGCACCGCTGTCGCCGCCGGGCCGGTCGCCACCGTTTGGTCGCGGTGGTGCAGCCGCAGGGCCCGCGCCAGGCGCTGGGGCTGGTCGTGAAATTCCAGCACCCGCAGCCGGCCTTCGCCGTCGGTGACCACGTCGATCTCGCCGATCGGGGTGGGCAGGACGCCGAGCGTCAGGACTTCACGCCGCACGCTTGACCTTCCGCGCTTGGGAGCGAATGGGCGGCGCGCCCTCGTCGGCCAGCGAGGCCCACAGGTGCAGGGCGGCATAAGCCCGCCAGGGGCGCCAGGCCTCGGCCCGGGCTAGCAGCTGATCCGCCGTCGGACGAACACCGTCGGCGTCGGCCAGGGCCCGCATCAGGGCGACGTCGGCGGCGGGGAAGGCGTCGGGCTCGCGCAGCTGGCGCATGGCGATGTACTGGGCCGTCCATTCGCCGATGCCGGGCAGGGCGCGCAGGCGCTTGACCATCTCGTCCAGGCTGGCGGTCGGGGCCAGCAGGTTCGGGTCCGCCGCGATCGCCGCCGCCATCCCCGACAGGCAGCGGATGCGCGCCCCGGGCATCTTCATGGCCGACAGGTCGGCGGCGGCCAGGCGCTCGGTCGAAGGGAAGGCGTGGGTCAGGCCCGGCTCGGCCCAGCCCTCGGCCAGGGGCTCGCCGTGCGCCGCGACCAGGTCGCCGGCCAGCTTGCGGGCCTGCACGACGGTGATCTGCTGGCCCAGGATCGCCCGCACCGCCAGCTCGAACCCGTCCCAGGCCCCGGGCACCCGCAGGCCGGGCCGCAGGGCCACCATCCGCGCCAGGTCCGGATCGCGGGCCAGCACCTCGCCGATGCCGACCGGGTCGGCCGACAGGTCGAACACCCCGCGCACCCGGGCCAGGATGCGGGGCAGGGCCGAGGGCCTGGGGAAGCGCACCGCCACGCTCAGCCGGTCGTCGTCGATGGGGCGCACCGCGATGGTCCCGACCGCGCCGTCCAGGGCGATGACCCGCTTGTAGGTGTTGTTCTCGACGACCTCGACGCCGGGGATCGCGCGCATGGCCAGGAAGGCCAGCATGGCGTCCCAGTCATAGGGCGGGCGATAGCGCAGGGTCAGGGCGATGGCTTCCCCCGCCGGCGGAGGCAGCGACTTGCGGCGGCGCAAGGCGGCCGGCGGGCGGTCATAGAGTTGCTGGAAGGTCTCGTTGAAGCGCCGCACGCTGCCGAAGCCGGCGGCCAGGGCCACCTCGCCCATCGGCAGGTCGGTCTCGTGGATCAGCTGCTTGGCCAGCAGCACCCGCCGGGTCTGGGCCACGCCCACCGGTGTCGCGCCCAGGTGTTGGAGAAACAGTCGCCGCAGCTGCCGCCCGCCGACCCCGACCCGCCCGGCCAGGGTCTCGACATCGGCGTCGTCGAGCGCCCCTGCCTCGATCAGGGCGAGCGCGCGCGAGACAGTGTTGGACGCCCCGTTCCAGGCCCCCAGCTGCGGCGAGGTCTCGGGCCGGCAGCGCAGGCAGGCGCGATAGCCGGCCTCCTGGGCCGAGGCGGCGCTGGCGTGGAAGGTGACGTTCTGGCGCAGCGGCGTGCGGGCCGGGCAGACCGGCCGGCAATAGATTCCCGTCGTCCTCACCGCCACGAACAGCCGGCCGTCGAAGCGGGCGTCGCGGGTCTGGATGGCGCGGTAGCAGACATCGGGGTCGAGATCCATGCGGGCGATCATAGCGCCGGGCGAGGCGAGGTCTCGCGGTTTTCGGACCTGGTCGTCACGTGTTCCAGAGCCCCCTTTCCCTCCCGACGCCCATACCGCCACCCGCGTCATCCCCCGCGTCCGTCATCCTCGGAACAAGTCCGAGGATGACGGAGGTGGAAGGTGTGGAGAGGTCTTCACGATCATAGAGGCGGATATTCATCGCGGCCTAAATGTCGGCCTCTCGACAGATCTATACCTGATTGTCTACAACTCGACTTGATCGCCAATGCTGAAGCTTACGTGCGACAAAATGCTCATCGAAAACAGTCCAATACACGGACCTTAACGCCGGATTCGGCATGAACATTAGAAGGTGGTCAACCGAGCCGACCCCTCAATAGGCCCCAAGTGCGAGTCAGTCAGGCGTGGGGGCCTCATCATGAAATATCCGATCCTTTGGGCGACCAGCGCGGTGGTCGCCGTCGTCGCCCTCTCCGCCACCTTCGTCGGGGGAGGGGCCGTCGCCCGCCAGGAGCGGAGCTCGCCGGGCGTCAGCCTGGCCCATGACGTGGTCGCCGCCGCCAGCGCCTTCGAGACCTATACGCGGGGGGCCGGGGCGATCTCGGCCGGGTTCAGCAGCGGCGACACCGTCGCCGACGCCCTGGTCATCAGCGCCGCCTACCAGCCCGAGCAGCTTGACGCCGGCATGGTCGCCTACGGGGCCATCGCCGCCCTGCAGGAGGAGAGCTTCATCGAGGGCGTCCGCCAGGCCGCGCGCGAGACCCCGCCCGAGGTGCTGATCGCCCGCCTGGAGGACAATCCCGAGAGCGTGATCGAGATCGCCGGCGTCGGGGCGGCCGCCAGCCGGGCCCAGGCGGTGCTGCGGGGGCGCGCCGCGCCGCTGGGCGTGACGGGCCGGACGGTCAAGCAGGCGGCCTACGACATCCAGCACCAGGACTGGTCCAAGCGCCCGATCGCCGACACCGCCGGCCGCCTGGCGCGGATCAAGGCGATGTCGGCCGAGTTCTTCAAGCCCGGCGAGGACGACACCGGCCGCCTGATCCAGGCCGCGACCGCGCCGCGTGACGACAATGGAGCCGGCGCCGAGGGCGGGGCGGCCTTCACTCCGGTCACCGTGCGGGCCGCGGCCCTGGCCGCCCTGGCGGTGCTGGGCGCGGCGGGCGACGACGACGTCGCCAAGCTGGACAAGGTGCTGAGCGAGAAGAAGAGCGGCTTCTGCATGAAGATGGCCAAGCTGAACCTCTACCAGTGCCTGGCCGTGGCCGGTCCGCACTATGAGGACGTCTTCTGCCTGGGCCAGCACGCGCTGATCGACACGGCCCAGTGCGTCAACGACGCGGCCGGCGGGGCGGTGGTCCCGACCGTGGCGCCGGCCGCGCCGCAGCGTCCGACGCCGGGGTTCCTGATCCCGGTGGCGACCTCGACCGTGGCGGCGATGTCGTCTCCGGTTCCGGCGGGGAACTAGGTCGGCGCGGGACGCCCCCTCCGTCACGTCGCTGTTAGCGACGCGCCACCTCCCCCGTTTCACGGGTGAGGAGGATGCGGCGCCGATCTTCTCCTCACCCGCATCGCGGGGGAGGTGGCGCGATGCGAATACGCATCGTGACGGAGGGGGCGTCCAACCGCTCCAACGAAAAAGGCCTCCCAGATCACTCCGGGAGGCCTTCGTCAGTCAACGCTCATGACGAGATCAGCGAATCCCCGCCACTTCCCGCGCGGCCTCGCGCTCGACCTTCTGCTGGTAGGCGAGATCCCCGAACTTGCCGTATTCCATGCGGGCGATGGTGCGCTGGTGGACCTCGTCGGGGCCGTCGGCCAGGCGCAGGGTGCGGATGCCGGCATAGGCCTTGGCCAGGCCGAAGTCGGTGGTGACGCCGCCACCGCCGTGGGCCTGGATGGCGTCGTCGATGATCTTCAGGGCCAGGCGCGGGGCGGCGACCTTGATCATCGCGATCTCGAGACGGGCCGACTTGTTGCCGGCCTTGTCCATCATGTCGGCGGCCTTCAGGCACAGCAGGCGGCACATCTCGATATTGATGCGGGCGTCGGCGATGCGCTCTTCCCAGACCGACTGGTCGGAGATGTACTTGCCGAACGCCTTTCGGCTCATCAGACGCTTGACCATCTTCTCCAGCGCCACCTCGGCCGTGCCGATGGTGCGCATGCAGTGGTGGATGCGGCCGGGGCCCAGGCGGCCCTGGGCGATCTCGAAGCCTCGGCCTTCGCCCAGCAGCAGGGCGTCCTCGATCGGCACGCGCACGTCCTTGAGGATCACTTCGGCGTGGCCGTGCGGGGCGTCGTCATAGCCGAACACCGGCAGCATACGGACGATCTCGATGCCGGGGGCGTCCATCGGCACCAGAACCTGGCTCTGCTGCTGGTGGCGGCTGGCGTTGTCCGGATCGGTCTTGCCCATGACGATGGCGACCTTGCAGCGCGGATCGCCCACGCCCGAGCTCCACCACTTGCGGCCGTTGATCACGTAGAAGTCGCCGTCACGCTCGATGCGGGTCTCGATATTGGTGGCGTCCGAGCTGGCCACCGCCGGCTCGGTCATCAGGAAGGCGCTGCGGATCTCGCCGTTCATCAGCGGGCGCAGCCAGCGCTCCTTCTGCTCCAGCGTGCCGTAGCGCATCAGCACTTCCATGTTGCCGGTGTCGGGCGCCGAGCAGTTGAAGACCTCGGAGGCGAAACCGATCTTGCCCAGCTGTTCGGCGATCAGGCTGTATTCGAGGTTGGTCAGCTGCACGCCCTCGAACTGGAACGTGTCATCGACATGGACCTGGCCGCTGTGGGGCGGCATGAAGAAGTTCCACAGGCCGGCGGCCTTGGCCTTGGCCTTCAGCTCCTCGACGACCTGCACGACCTTCCAGCGTTCGGCGCCCAGCACGTTCATCTCGGCCTCGTAGACCGGGACGGCGGGCACGATGTGCTCGTTCATAAACGCGGTGACGCGGTCGAGGAAGCCGCGCTGGGTGGCGGAGATTTCGAAGTCCATGACGTTCCCGATCCCGTTTTCTATCTATCAAACACTTGTTTGAAAGATTTCTAGCACCGAAGTGACGCGGACGGCAAGCGGCAGTGGACGAGGCGGGGACACACACTCACGGCAAGCTCGTCGCGCGCTTGGCGAAGGCGGCGGGGTGAGTGTGTGTCCCCCTCTTCACGCAGGGTTACAGCACGTAGTTCACCGCGATCACCGGCGTGACCGAAGCGGTGGTGTTGCGGCCAGCCGGGATGATCCGGGCGCCGGCGATCACGCCCAGGACGGGGCTGATATTGTACTCCACGGCCGGGGCCAGGATCAGGGCCTGGCTGACCGGCGAGCGGCGCGCGAAGGCCGCGCCCGCGCCGTCGACGCCGGTCACCGTGGTCGCGGCGTCGCGCTGGTAGGACAGGTCCAGCGCCGCCACCCACTGGCGGGTGAGGCTGTACTCGAAGGCCAGATCCACATTGAACGAGTCGCCCGGCTTGGCCCGTCCCGAAAAGCCCGCCTGGGTGCCGTAGACGCTGACGCCGTCGACCTTGGCGTGGGCCGAGCGGGTGTAGGCCAGGTTCAGGCGGGCGCGCAGGATCCGGCCGTTCGGCGTCCAGAAATAGGTCTGGGAATTGAGGCCCACGGTGGTGGCGTAGGCCCCGCTGCCGAAGCCGTCATTGGGACGGTTGTCGAGCCTGTCGTGGCGGCCGGTCGGCAGGGTCTCCTGCAGCATCAGCGAGATCGTCGGGACGCGGCCGCCTTCCTTGTACTGGCTCAGGCGGTATTGGCCCTGGACGGTCAGGTCGCCCAGCTGCACGCCCGAACTCGAACGTCCGCCGGAACGGCTGTAGCCGAAGCGCGGGATCAGGCCGGCGGTGAAGGTGTCGGTGACGCCATACAGCAGATAGGTCTGCGAGCCGAAGGTGTCGGCGTCCGGGGCGGGGTGGCGCTTGCCCTTGTCGTCGAGCACGCCATAGGGCTTGGCGTCGTAGAGATAGGGCTCGATCAGGGCGCGGCCCTTGGGCAGGGTCGAGGCGCCGGAGGCCAGCAACGGCCCGGTCCACCAGGCGTCGTCCATCGCCTGCCGCGCGGCCTCGGTCGCCGCCGCCGGGCCGGCCAGCAGGGCGGTGAGCATCAGGCCCAGGCCCGCCGTTCTCGCTGTCGACATCATCACATCCTCCCGCGGCGTCGCGACCATGATCGATCGCCGGGTCGTCCCTAGAACGCCCGCCTTCTCGCCGCCGCCCGGAACTTGCGCCGGCGACGTGTCAGGATGTGTCAGCATGGTGCTCTATCTTTGACCCCCCAACGTCCGTCATCCTCGGACTTGTTCCGAGGACCCCTCGGTCCGCCTGTTTGTCGGTTGGATTAGGCCGCGATCTCACCGCCCTACCGTCCTCTTTCTTGCGGCTGAAGCAGGGGTCCTCGGAACAAGTCCGAGGATGACGGGGGAGGGGAGGGATCATCTTGCGTCGCCCCGCCCACCGGGGTCATCCTCCACCTCATGAACATCCAGATTCGCCCCCTCGAAGGCCGCTACGTCCGGCTCGAACCCATCACCGCCGAGCTGCGCGCCGAGCTGAAGGGGGCGATCGACTGCGATCCCGAGAGCTGGGAGATCATGTCGACCAACGGCTGCGGCGAGGGCTTCGCCGACTGGTGGGGCGCGCTGAAGGGCGAGACCGAGCGCGGCGAGCGGATCGGTTACGCCATCCGCCGCTTGAGCGACAACAAGGTGGTCGGCACCTCCAGCTTCCTGAACATCCGCAAGCTGCACAAGGGCCTGGAGGTCGGCTCGACCTTCCTGCATCCCGACGCTCGCTCTGGCCCGATCAATCCGGAGTCCAAGCTGCTGCTGCTGGGCCACGCCTTCAACGCCGGGGCCATCCGCGTGGAGTTCATGGTCGATGTGCGCAACGCCCGCAGCCAGGCGGCGGTCGAGAAGCTGGGCGCCGACAAGGACGGCGTGCTGCGCAACCACAAGATCACCTGGACCGGCCACGTGCGCGACACCGCCGTGTTCTCGATCACGAACGCCGACTGGCCGGGGGTCAAGCAGCGCTTGGATTTCCGCCTGACCGAGACCTTCGTCTAACGCGCGCCGCGGTGGTGGATCTGACGAAACCTCAAGAAATACGGGGCTTAAGCTACGCCTTGCTCCGTGCCTAATCGTCACAGTGCTGCGAAGAACGCTGATCTTCGAGGTAAAGACGGCGTTAGCTATCCCTACGTAAAGATTTCGCCAAGCTTTCGAGTCTAACTTTCAGTCCCATGACGGCTATCGCTTGCTTGAGAATTCTGGTCGCCGGGACGAACTCCGAGGCGGGACGGACCATGCCGGTCTCCCAGGTGGAAGCCGCCGCGGACCTGTATCTCAAGCATCGCTGGAAGGCCCCGCGCCGCTACGGCGCCGTCGCGCCCCTGGCCTTCGTGCTGGCCGACAGCCGCGCCGAGAGCCTGGATCCAGTCGAGATGCAGACCCTGGCCATCGAGCTAGAAGCCGGCCTGTTCCCGGGCCGCCAAGCCGGCCAGGTCTGCCTGCTGACCTTCGAGGGCGACGAGACCGCCGTCCTGCAGTTCGCCGCGCTATCGCAAGCGTCCCTGGCCAGCCTGATCGCCGGCCGCGGCTATGCCGGTCCGCCCGGCCACGTCCAGGTGATCACCGCCGAGGAGATCCGCGCCGTGCCCAGCGCGCCGAGCGAGGCCGTGGTCGAGGAGCAGTTGCAGGCCGCCCTGGCCCTGACGGTCGCTCCCGAAGCCGCGCCCGACCGGGCCAAGGCGATCGCCGCCAGATCGACGCCGGCGCCGGAGAAGCCCAAGCCGCCGCCCCCGCCCGCCACCGGCTGGTGGGGCGTCTACCACCCGCCGTCGGAGTCGTTCGTCGGGGCCGTCATCGGCCTGCGCGCCGACCTGAGCAGCCCGCGTCCCACCGAGGACGCCGCCCTGTTGACCCGCGACCTCAACTGCTTGAACGACGCCCAGGCGGCGTTCGCGCATCCTTCCTTCCAAAGGGGGGCGGGCGACGCGGGCATGCTGTTCGTGCCGTTCAGCTTCTGGAACCTAACCGGCTCGTCCTCGCAGGAGGCCTATAAGCGCCGCCTGTCGCGCTACCCGATGGCCCTCAAGGACCGGCTGGGGGCGACGATCTATGACACGCCGCGCGAGCCGTCGCTGGGCCTGCTCAGCCAGATCCGCACGTTCCTGGCGCCGCACTTCGCCTTCATCGACCTGAACATCACCGAGCCGAACTTCCCGGTCGCCACCCTGCCGGGCGAGCTGGCCACCAGCATCACCCTGACCCTGCCGGACGACGACCTGCGCATGCGTGTCGAGGCCATCGCCAAGTTCGCCTCGGCCCAGGGCGCTTACCGCGCGAAGGGGGTTCGACAGGGCGTCACGGGCGTGCGCGACGTCAAGGAGCTGGAGGCCTGCCGCGCCGCCGGCCTGCGCTTCGTTTCCGGCCCGGCGATCTCGGACCTGATGGCCAGTCCGATCGGCGCCGCGCCGGCCCGCGATCTGCCGCTGAAGGTCGCTTAAGGTCAAGCTAGCCTCAGGGCTGCGTCGCTCGGTCGCACACCCTTCGCGCGACTTTCCAATCCTTACTAACCCTCGTTCGCGCATACTGCCGGCATGACAGCGATTGCATGCTTGAAGGTGTTTGTCGGCGACGAGCTCAAGTTCGCCGACAACGAAACCATGGCGGCCCTGGTGGGCAAGGTGGCCGGGGCTTACCTGGAAACCACCTGGTTGTGGCCACGCCGCTATGGCCTGGTCGCGCCGTTCTCCTTCGTGCTGGCCGACCCGCGCGCCACCAAGCTGGACGCCCGCGAGTTGCAGGCCCTGGCGCGCGATCTTCAGTTCAAGCTGTTCGGCGACAAGGGCGACGGCGACATCGCCTTGCTGATGTTCGAGGGCGACCAGACCGACGTCATGCGCTTCGCCGGCATCCACGGCGCCCAGCTGAAGGCCTTGCTCGATGGCACGGACGACGGCTCGATCGTCGGGCGCGTCTGCCGCATCACCCCCACCGAGGTCAGTTCGGTGGTGCCCCAGGGCGGACCGGTTTGCGGCGCGCCGCCGATGGAGGAACTGGCCGCCCGGCAGGCCGTCGCCGAGGAACAGGGCCCACCGGCCCGGGTCGGCTATCGCGGCATCTATCACGGGCCGCGCGAGCTGTTCATCGGCAGCGTGGCGGTGTGGCGGCCCGCCGAAACGGCCTCGATCTTCGGTCTGGTCTCGTCGAGCGAAGAGGCCGCCCGAGCGGAGGACGACATCCCGACCCTAGGCAGCGTCGCCGAGGCCCTGGCGGCCGTGGCGGTCGGCATGATGTCGTTCCCGATCTGCTTTTCGACCATGGTCAAGCCCGCCGGCCGGGCGCAACTCCTGCCGCATCTGGAGGCCTTGCCGCGCGGCTCCCGTCCGCGCCTGGCCGCCGCCGTCTATGACACGCCGCGCGCGCCGTCGTTCTCGGCCCTGTCGCTGGTCAAGAAATTCCTCGATCCATTCTTCTGTCGGCTGGACCTGCGGGTCACCGATCCGGCCTTCCAGATCGACGAACTTCCGCCCGGCCTGGCCAGCAGCGTCAGCCTGGTCCTGCCCCAGGTCGAGGAGCCGGCCCGGCTGGCCGCGATCAGCCGGTTCATGCGCGAGGCCCCGGTCTATCGTCGCAAACAGGTCTGGCAGGGCGTCACCGACGTGCGCAACCGCCGTGAGCTCAACTATTGCCTGGACCAGGGCGTGCCGTTCGTGACCGGCAGCGCCGTGACCGACCTGCTGGAAAAACCGCTGGGCGCCAGCCACCTGCCGTCCCTGCATCTGCCGATGCATGACTGGTCGGTGACGCCCGAAAGCGCGTCGCTCTCCTCGGTCGCCTGACCGAAGGCCCGCCGCCTTAGGGACTAGATTTGCCAAGCGATGCAAATCACCTTGGGTAGGGTGTGCGGCAAGGGCGGGGCGAGATGATGGTTGGCGGATATCGACGGGCGGGAATCGCCTTGGGTGCGTTGTTCTTGACGGCGGGCGTGGCCCAAGCCGCCACCAAGCCCGCGCCCAAGCCCGCGCCGTCGGCGCAGGCCCGAACCGCCGCCCGCTTCGACGCCGTTCTCCACGACCGCGCTCAACTGCGGCTGTTCCTGCGGGCCATGCCCAAGGGCGGCGACCTGCACAACCACCTGGCCGGCGCGCCCTATGCCGAGGATTTTCTGGCCTGGGCGGACACCGACGGCCTGTGCGTCACCACCGAGGTCCTGCCGTCCATCGCCCCGCCACCGTGCGACGCGCCCGGCAAGGTCTCTGCCAAGGGCCTGGGCGTCAGCAATCCAGCCCTTTACAGCCGCACGATCAACGCCCTGTCGATGCGCAGCTACCACCCCGGCGCCGACGGGGCCCTGCCGTCCGGCCACGACCAGTTCTTCTCGACCTTCAGCCGCTTCGGGACCGTCACCGGAAACAACCTGCCGGCCATGCTGGCGGTGGCCCGGGACTACGCGGCCGGCGACCATGTCAGCTATGTCGAGACCTCGGTGAACCCGTCGGCCATGTACGACCTGGTCGCGTCGGTGCGCGGAACGCCCTGGGACGGCGACTTCGCCAAGGCCTATGCCGCCCTGGAGCCGAGGATCCCGGCCATGGTCGCCAAGGCCAGCCAGGAATTCGATGCCGCCGAGGCCGAGGCCGATCGTCGCCAGGGCTGTCTGGCGCAAAAGCCACGCACCGGTCCCTGCGCGGTGGTGCTGGGCTATCAGGCGTTCGGGGTGCGGATCCTGCCGCCGCAGATCGTCTTCGCTCAGCTGGTCGCCGCCTACGCCCTGGCCGACGCCGACCCGCGCTTCGTGGGGGTCAACATCGTCGCGCCGGAGGACGACTTCACTTCGCGTGGCGACTACGCCCTGCACATGCGAATGTTCCAGTTCCTGAACACCAAGTACCCGCGCGCCAAGCTGTCGCTGCATGCCGGCGAGCTGGCCTTGGGCCTGGCGCCGCCGCGCGACCTGCGCTTCCACGTCCGCCAGGCCGTCGAGATCGCCGGCGCCAAGCGCATCGGCCACGGCGTCGACATCGCCTATGAGGACGGCGCGCAAGACCTGCTGGCCCGCATGGCTCGCGACAAGGTGGCCGTCGAGATCAACCTGACCAGCAACGACGTCATCCTGGGCGTCAAGGGCGCCGACCACCCGCTGGCCCTCTACCGCAAGGCCGGGGTGCCGGTGGTGCTGTCGACCGACGACGAGGGCGTCTCGCGCATCGACATGACCAACGAATATCTGAGGGCCGCCACCGAGCAGGACCTGGGCTATGCCGACCTCAAGGCCATGGCGCGCGACAGCCTGGAGTACAGCTTCCTGCCGGGCGCCAGCCTGTGGACCTCGGGCCGCGCGCCGGTGGCCGCCTGCGCCAAGCCCGGCAAGACCTGCGAAGCTTTCCTGGCGGGCAGCCGCAAGGCCACGGCCCAATGGCGGCTCGAGCGCGAGTTCGAGGCGTTCGAGGCCGGGGTGCGCTGAGCCGGCCATTCGCCGATCGGACGTTTTCATGGCGCCGCGAGGCCCGAAGCGGCGCATGGTGATGCCTCACGCCGCTGGCTTAAGCTCGCGGTCGCTTCAAGAATATCGACGAGCGAGGCAACCTTGGATCTTCTGGGGCGTTTGTCGCGAGCGCCGGAGACCAGTTTGTTTCGTGCAACGGGAATAATCGATATGTCGCGGCCAACCCCGGTAGCGTTTTAATGGCCGTCATTCTCGTTGTCGAAGATGAGATGTTCATCCGCCAGGCCGCGGAATGGACAATCGAGGACATGGGCCACACCCCCCTGATGGCCGCGGACCTGGCCGGCGCGCTCGCCCACCTCTCCACCGGCCAGCCCATCGACGCCCTCTTCGTCGACATCCGCCTGAGCGCCCTGGCCCTGGGCGGCTACGACGTCGCCAACCAGGCTATCGGCATCCTGCCGGACCTGCGGGTGCTCTACACCTCGGGGACGCCGCTGGCCGCCGACATGTCCGACCAGTTCGTCGGCGGCGGCCAGTTCCTTCAGAAGCCCTATTCGCCGGAACAGCTGACCACCTCGGTCGGCAAGTTGTTGAACTAAACCGACTGGCGCTTTCAAATCCGAAAGCGCCACGACCCGCCTGTTTGAATTAGGAAGCCGCATCGCAAGTTCGAAGACGGGGAAGAGCGCGCGCGACATGCCCGCTCGGACCGCTGGCCTGGCCGTCGCCGGCCAGACCGAGGAATCGATCGTCAAGGCCGGCGCCCTGCAAAGCGCCATCCTCAACAGCGCCAACTTTTCCAGCATCGCCACCGACGCCAAGGGCGTGATCCAGATCTTCAATGTCGGCGCCGAGCGGATGCTGGGCTACACGGCGGCCGAGGTGATCAACACCATCACGCCGGCCGACATCTCCGATCCCCAAGGGCTGATCGCCCGGGCCCAGGCCCTGAGCGACGAGCTGGCCACCCACATCGCGCCGGGCTTCGAAGCCCTGGTGTTCAAGGCCTCGCGCGGCATCGAGGACATCTACGAGCTGACCTATGTCCGCAAGGACGGGACGCGGTTCCCGGCGGTGGTCTCGGTCACGGCCCTGCGCGACGCGGCCGACGGCATTATCGGCTATCTGTTGATCGGCACCGACAACACCGCCCGCAAGGAGGCCGAAGAGGCCCTGATCAAGGCCGGCGCGTTGCAGAGCGCGATCTTCAACAGCGCCAATTTCTCCAGCATCGCCACCGACGCCAAGGGCGTGATCCAGATCTTCAATGTCGGCGCCGAGCGGATGCTGGGCTATGCGGCGGGCGAGGTGATGAACACCATCACCCCGGCCGACATCTCCGATCCGCAGGAACTGGTCGCTCGCGCCCGAGCGCTCAGCGCCGAGCTGGCCACGCCGATCGAGCCGGGTTTCGAGGCCCTGGTCTTCAAGGCCTCGCGCGGCATCGAGGACATCTACGAGCTGACCTATATCCGCAAGGACGGCACGCGATTCCCGGCGGTGGTCTCGGTCACGGCGCTGCGCGACGCCCTGGGGGCGATCATCGGTTACCTGCTGATCGGCACCGACAACACCGCCCGCAAGCTGGTCGAGGAGGAGCAGAAGCGCTCGGACCAGCGCCTGCGCGACCAGCAATTCTACACCCGCTCGCTGATCGAATCCAACATCGACGCCCTGATCACCACCGATCCGGCCGGCATCATCACCGACGTCAACAAGCAGACCGAGGCCCTGACGGGCTCTACCCGCGACGAGCTGATCGGCGCGCCGTTCAAGGACTGCTTCACCGATCCCGAACGGGCCGAGGCCGGCATCAAGCGGGTGCTGGGCGAAAAATCGGTCACCGACTACGAGCTGACCGTGCGCACCCGCGAGGGCAAGCGGGTGGTCGTCTCCTACAACGCCACCACCTTCTATGATCGAAGCCGCACCCTGCAGGGCGTGTTCGCCTCGGCCCGCGACGTCACCGAGCGCAAGCGGGTGGAGGCCGAGCTGCAGCAGGCCAAGGCCGCCGCCGAGAGCGCCAGCCGCACCAAGTCCGACTTCCTGGCCAGCATGAGCCACGAGATCCGCACCCCGATGAACGCCATCATGGGCATCGCCGATCTCTTGGCCAAGACCACCCTGACGCCCGAGCAGGACAAGTACGTCCAGATCTTCCGCCGTTCCGGCGACAACCTGCTCAACCTGATCAACGACATTCTCGATCTTTCCAAGGTCGAGGCCTCGCAACTGGACCTGGAACAGACCGGCTTCTCCCTGAGCGACCATCTGGAAAAGGCGCTCGAAATGGTCGGGCTCAAGGCCCAGGAAAAGGGCCTGGCCCTGGTCTGCGAGATCGCGCCGGACGTCGCCAACGACCTGGTCGGCGACCCGACCCGTCTGCGCCAGGTGCTGCTCAACCTGCTGGGCAATGCCATCAAGTTCACCGAGTCCGGCCAGGTGTCGCTGAAGGTCGAGCGCGATCCCGACGGCGCCGTGCCGACCGCCCTGCGGTTCTCGGTGTCGGACAGCGGCATCGGCATCGCCGACGACAAGCTGGCGAGCATCTTCGAACGGTTCACCCAGGCCGATTCCTCGACCACCCGGCGGTTCGGCGGTTCGGGCCTGGGCCTGACCATCTCCAAGCGCCTGGTCGAACTGATGGGCGGGCGCATCTGGGTGAGCAGCGATCTGGGGCGCGGCAGCACCTTCGCCTTCGCCGTGCCGTTCGAGGTGTGGGCGGCCGCCAACCGTCCTGTCCCCGCCCTGGTGGGCGCCGGCCCGGAGGCCCCGCTGCCGCCGCTGCGCATCCTGCTGGCCGAGGACTCGCCGGACAACTGCACCATCGTCCTGGCCTATCTGGAGGACACGCCCTACCGCGTCGACGTCGCCGAAACCGGCCTGCTGGCCTGCGAGATGTTCAAGATCGGGCGCTACGACCTGGTGCTGATGGACCGGCAGATGCCGGTCATGGACGGTCTGACCGCGACGCGCACGGTCCGCGCCTGGGAAAAGCTCCACGACCGCCCGCCGACCCCGATCATCGCCCTGACGGCCTCGGCCCTGAAGGGCGATCGCGAGACCTGCCTGGCGGCCGGCTGCACGGCCTATCTGACCAAGCCGATTAAGCAGGACGTGCTGCTGCAGGCGATCAAGGACTATTCGGCGGTCGGGCCGCCCGCGCTCAATGACGGGCGTCCGGACGCGGCGCGTTCCTGGCGACAGAACGCCAGGCTGGCCGCCGCCGTGCCGGCCTATCTGAGCAGTTGCGCCGAGCATGTCGTGACGATGGGCCAGGCGCTGGACCGAGCCGACTTCGAGCCGGTGACGATCCTGGGCCACAATATGCGCGGCTCCGGCGGCGCCTTCGGCTTCCAGTCGATCACCGACTTCGGCGCGAGCCTGGAGCTGGCGGCCGCGAACCTGGATCTGGCCGCGTCACGCCGGCTGATCGGTGAACTCTCGCTGTATCTGGACGATCAGCGGTCGCCGCCGTCCCCGGCGCTCGCGACGCCCTGAACAGGGTCGGGTGTCAGCCGGCCGCCGTGGGAAAGATCCCGAGCGAAGCATAGACGGTTCGCATCCCGGGCAGGGGTCGTCCCTTCGTCGCGTGTTCTTCCACGCGGTAGGCGGCGCCGCCGTTGCTGATGGCTTCGCGCGCCACGGCCTGGAAGGCGATCAAGGCTTCCTCGGTGTCGTCCAGGGGCACCATGTCGAACGCGCCGCCCTGGCCCGGATGGACCATGTGGCCGCGCGACCCCACGCGCAGGAAGTTCAGAAATGCCATGCCGTTCTCCAGGGTCGCTCGGCTATAGGCCGTTGAGCGCGCCGCGGCCAACGGTTGTTGCACAAGCCCCCCGCTCGCGACGCCTCAGCCCTTGGGCCCGTCCTCGAAGGTGATCACCACGCTGTCGGCCGACCTCTCCGCCGGGCCGTGGAACACCGCCTCGATATTGTTGCCGTCGGGGTCATGGGCGAAGGCGGCGTAGTAGCCCGGATGATAGGGCCGCTCGCCCGGCCCGCCGTTGTCGCGACCGCCGTTGGCCAGGGCCGCGTCGTAAAAGCGGTGGACGGTTTCCTTGTCCCAGGCCTGGAAGGCCAGGTGCACATGGCTGGCCGGCTCGCCGACATCGACCCACAGCTCGTCGGCGAAGAAGTACTGGCCGCCGGGGTGCTCGCCCTCGGTGATCGGCACCCCCACCGCCGTCAGCACGGCGCGGTAGAACCGCTTCATGGCGTCCAGGTCCTGGGTGCGCAGGTGGATGTGGTCGATCAGGCGTCCGCGATGGAGTTGCATGAGGGGCCTCGTGCGAAGGGGACTGACAGCCTTCGAACGCGGTAGGGGTCCAGCCGTTGCGCGTCAGCCGCCGCTGGCGTCCACGACGATGGCCACCGTCTTGCCACGCGACAGCGGGTCCCAGCCCGCCGCGATGGCCGAGGTGATGGACCTGGCCACCAGTTCCGGGGCGATCTGCGAGGGCTTCAGCATCGGCGCGCCGTAGCGCGGCTCCGGGCCCGGCGGAAACTCGACCACGGCCTCGCGCTGCCCCTCCTTGTGACGCAGGGCCAGCGCCATGCCGTGCCGCGACGCGGTGTCGCTGGACCAGCCGGGCACGCGATGGATCCGCCAGACGAAGGGGTCTCCGCCGACCTCGATATCGAATTCAGGGGCTTGCTTGGTTCGTGCCATGGGACGGTGTTAGCGCGGCGGGGGCGAGGAGGCCAGTCCTGGGCCTATCATCCCTCCACCATCACCCCCAAACGCCCGTCATCCTCGGACTTGTTCCGAGGACCCCTCGTACCGCCGCGCTGTCGGTTGGAGTTGGACCGCCACCTCACCGCGCCACGGATCATCCTTCTTCGCGGTTGAAGCAGGGGTCCTCGGAACAAGTCCGAGGATGACGGTTCTAAATAAGGAAAAGGCCCAGCCCCTCCCGACCTCCGCCCGCAGCGGCGAGGCCGCGCCTTGAAACCTTGCTGGCGAGCTTGCTCTGGCGTCTGACCGAGTCAAGGACCGCCTCCGGCGGCCGCGTCGCGGCGACGCGGAGCGTCGTCCTTGACTCGGTCAGACGCCAGAGCTCCGATCATGCAAGGCTTTAAGGCGTGGCCGCATCCGACGGGGCGGATGGGAGTTTGGTTTCCTTGCATCATTTCGAAGCCGTTTGACCGCAGCACGGCCCAGCTTGAGAATACCCTGTCTACCCGCGTGGTGCCGGGACAAGGAACTCAGATGGTCGTAGCGACACGGACAACACCGGTGGAGGATGTTACGTTCATCATCGACGAGGTACGCAGATTGGGCGCGGCACCATCCGGCTCGCTTTCAGAGAATGATGCCTGGTTTTCTTTGCCTCATCCGGGTGGTGTTGGCTCAATGCTGTGCGGCCGAGCCGCAGGTCGCCGGTTGGAAGACTTGGCTGAAGAGGCGGGACGGCGCGCGCGCTTATCGCGACGGGTAGAACTTGAAACTCTTAGAAAAATTCTCGCTGATATTTTAGTTGAGCGCTTTTTTAAGGAAAAACGACCCGTAACGCGGCAACAGATCGACCGTCTTTTAGCATCTACTGCAAAGGCGGCGCGCGCAGTTTGTACTGACTTGCGCCATTTCATTCCATGTCACCTGATGACCACCAAGGATCCCGAGGAATTGAGCTTGGGGCCTGTGACCTTCCGCAGACGCGCTGCTTTCCGGCGTATGGTGCTTGATCAAATCCGCTCTCGTAAAACCGAGGATGAAGAGACACCGGCGCAACGAAGACATGTCCGCAACCTGCTGCATGACGCTGTGCGTTACTATCGCAATTTCGACTGGGTCGCGGAGGTGGCGATCCAGAACTGCGACGAGGACACTTCGTACAAGCTGGCGCACAAGGCGGTCACCTCAGCACTAGATTGCCTCCACCTGATCTTTGGTGCTGAGGACACCGATCAAATGCGCGTTGGTGGTCCAGCCTTGCGTCACGACAAGCGTGCGAAGCTCAAGATCGACGTTAGTGGCGAGCTTAAGGCCAGCATTTCAATTAAATGGCTCGGGCAAGGCACCTTTCCGGACGATTGGTCTCACCACTTGGTGGATCCCTATTTCGCTCGCCCCTTGGCACTTTGCGCCATCGCTCTTGAGGTCACTGTCGATCCCGATCTGGAACGTCCCCTCAGCCAACGGTTCTTGGACGCGGCGCAGTGGCACGGGGAGGCTGCACGCGACGAAAGCCCCTCCACGCGGGTCGTGAAATACGTGACTGCGCTCGAGCGCATGCTGATGACCGAGGAAAAAGACGACATCAGCCACCAAGTGTCGGAACGGGTCGCAGCCTTATGCTTCAATCCACCCGATGTCCGGGATCGGGAGAGCTGGCGACAGAAGGCGCGCACAGCCTACGATCTGCGATCTAAGCTCGTGCATGGCGCTATGTCTCCACGGTCACTTGAGGTTTGGCGGGGCGTCCGATTAGGAGAAGAGCTTGGCGCGGCTTTGTTGTGTGCATTGAACGCCTTCGGCGAGGAAGGGCTTCGTGCCACGCAGATGAGTTCCAGACGTCTTAGCCGATGGTTCGCCAAGGTATTGGAATGGGCCGACCAGCAGACTTCTTCAGGGCTGCCGGATTCAACCATCCCGTCCTCCTCATAACGAGGCGGGTTGCTCCAACGGTCCGCTCAAAAAATTAGTGGAAGATTCGCCCCCTACCGCCGCCCAAACAACTTCTCGATATCCGCCAGCTTCAGCTCCACATAAGTCGGCCGCCCGTGGTTGCACTGCCCTGAGTGCGGCGTCGCCTCCATCTCCCGCAGCAGGGCGTTCATCTCCGCCCCGTTCAGCCGCCGCCCCGCCCGCACGCTGCCGTGGCAGGCCATGGTGGAGCAGACCTCTTCCAGGCGCTCCTTCAGGGCCAGGGCCTGGCCGTTCTCGGCCAGGTCGTCGGCGATGTCGCGGACCAGGCCGGCGGCGTCGGTCTTGCCTAGCAGGGCCGGGGTCTCGCGCACCAGGACGGCGCCGGGGCCGAAGCTTTCGAGGACCAGGCCCAGGGCCGCCAGCTCGTCGGCGCGGGCGACGACGCGTTCGGCCTCGGCGGGGTCCAGCTCGACCACCTCGGGCAGCAGCAGGGCCTGGCGGGCGACGCCGCCGGCCGCCATCTCGCCCTTCATCCGCTCATAGACCAGGCGCTCGTGGGCGGCGTGCTGGTCGACGATGACCACGCCGTCGCGGGTCTGGGCGACGATGTAGGTCTCGTGCACCTGGGCCCGGGCCGCGCCCAGCGGGAAGTCGACGGGGTCGAAGACGGCGGCGGGGCCTTCGCTGAAGCCGGGATAGGCGACGTTGGGCGCCGCGTCGTAGTCGCCGTAAGCCGCCTCGCGCACGGCCTCGGCCACGCCGCCTCGCGTGGCGTAGGCTTCCTCTGGAGCCGCCTCGTAGCGGCCGGAGACGTCCGATAGGCCCGGCAGCACCTGCGGCGAAGGCCGCGTCCAGCCGCCCGACTGCCAGGCCGAGAACCCGGCGGCCGACGGGCCGGGCTGATAGTTGGAATAGCCGCCCGGCGCGGCCATGTTCTGCGCCCGGATGGCGTCCAGCGCGCTCGCCGCCGTGGTGGTCGAGGCCCGGTGGCCGGCCGCCGCCAGGGCGTGGCGCAGGGCCCCGACGATCAGGCCGCGCACCAGGGCCGGATCGCGGAACCGCACCTCGGCCTTGGCCGGGTGGACATTGACGTCGACCTCCGAGGTGTCGAGCGAGATATAGAGCGCCGCCGTCGGGTGGCGGTCCCGCGCGAGAAAGTCGGCATAGGCGGCGCGCAGGGCGCCTTGCAGCAACCGGTCGCGCACGGGACGGCCATTGACGAACAGGTACTGGTGGGCGGCGTTGCCCCGATTGTAGGTGGGCAGGCCCGCGAAGCCCGTCAGGCGCACGCCGTCGCGGGTCTGGTCGATCTCGATGGCGTTGTCGTGGAAGTCGCGGCCCAGCACGGCCGACAGGCGGGCCAGGCGGCCCTGCGGCCCCGGATGCTCGGGCGGCAGGCGGATGATCCGGCGGCCGTCGATGTCCAGGCTGAAGCCGACGGACTCGTTGGCCATGGCCTGGCGCTTGATCTCCTCGGTGATCGCCAGGGCCTCGGCGCGCTCGGACTTCATGAACTTCAGCCGGGCGGGTGTGGCGTAGAACAGGTCGCGCACCTCGATCCGCGCCCCGTGGTCGCCGGCGAAGGCGGCGGGGGCCACGTCGCCGACGCTGCCGCCCTCGACCAGGATCGACCAGGCGTCGCTCTGGCCCTTGGCGCGCGAGGAGATGGAGAGGCGCGCCACCGAGCCGATCGACGGCAGGGCCTCGCCCCGAAAGCCCATGGTGTGGATGGCCAGCAGGTCCCACAGGCCTTGGGCGTCGGGCGCCAGCTTACTGGTGGCGTGGCGCTCAATGGCCACCGGCAGTTCCTCGGCGCTGAGGCCGCAGCCGTCGTCGGCCACCAGGATGCGGGTCAGGCCGCCGCCGTGGGCCTCGACCTCGATCCGCGTGGCGCCGGCGTCGATGGCGTTGTCGACCAGCTCCTTGATGGCGCTGGCGGGACGCTCCACCACCTCGCCGGCGGCGATGCGGTTGACGGTCTCGGGCGGCAGGCGGCGGATCGGCATGGACGGCGGGCTTTCGGATACGGGCCGGTGGCGGGGTCCGCATTGCGGGATGGTAATTTGACCGGCCCAGCTTGGGCCCTTCCAAGTGCGGAAGACCGATCATCCTAGATCGATTCCGCCGGCCTTCGAGGATTGTAGATAGTGATCAAACGCCGCCTTGCCGCCTGCGCCACGGCGTTTGGTCTGCTGACCGCCTCCTCCGCCCTGGCCCAGCAAGCCGTCGACGCCTCCGGCCCCATCGCTTTGCAGCGCATTGACCCTCAGGCCGATCTCGTTGAGGAGTTGGTGGTCAACGCCCGGCTGCCGGGCCCGGCCTGGTGGAAGGTCAGCGACGCCGACACCACGGTCTATGTGCTGGGCGTGCCGGGCATGACGCCGTCGAAGCTGGAGGTCGACGAGTCGGTGTTCAAGCGGCGCGTGGACGGGGCCAATGTGCTGATCATGGGCCAGGAGGCCGATGTCAGCGTGGTGCGGATCGTCGGCCTGGCCATGGGCGGCAAGCGCTTCTTCATCAGCGACAAGCCGATGCGCCAGACCCTGCCGCCTGATCTGCGGGCCCGGCTGGAGGCGCGGCTGGTGGTGATGAAGGAAAAGCCCGACAGCATGGACGAGGTGAAGCCCGCCTTCGCCGGCTTCCTGGTGGCCAATGCCGGGGAGGGCGGCGACGTGTCGATCCACCTGGGCGGGGTGACCCAGCGCATCCGCGAGATCGCCAAGGGCAGGGATATCGCTCAAAAGCCGCGCATCCAGACCCTGCCGGGCTACAGCCTGATCGACGCGGTCAAGACCCTGGGCGCGGCGCCCCAGCCGCTGCAGGAGCTGTGCCTGGACGCCGGCCTGCGCCAGGCCGAGAGCGGCGAGGGCGGCATCAAGGCGACGGCCGAGCGCTGGGCGCGGGGCGAGGTGCGCGAGGTGGTCGCGGCCGACCGCGGCTTCTCGCGCTGCCTGGCCTCGACGCCGGGCATCGCCCGCGAACTGCGCGACGGCCAGACCGACGCGGTCCAGGCGATCAGCGCGGCGCTGGGCAAGCCCGGCAAGGCGGTGGCGGTGATCGAGCTGCGCTCGCTGCTGGCCGAGGGCGGGGTGCTGGAGCAGCTGCGGGCGCGCGGGTTCAAGGTGGAGACGCCGGGGGCGTGATTACCGCTGGACGCCCCCTCCGTCACGATGCGTATTCGCATCGCGCCACCTCCCCCGCGTCGCGGGTGAGGAGAAGGTCGGCGCGGTTTCCTCCTCACCCGTGAAACGGGGGAGGTGGCGCGTCGCTAGCAGCGACGTGACGGAGGGGGCGTCCCGATGCGTTTGAGACTTTCGCGAAACGTTCCGATGGCTTTGGCGACCCTCGCTCTGACCACCACCCCCGCCCACGCCCAGGTCGTCGACGATCCCGAGGCCAATGTCATCGACGCCCTGGTGGTCGACGCCAAGCTGCCCGGCCCGGCCTGGTGGCGGATCTCGGACGGCGACACCACCATCTACATGTTGGGAACCCTGCATTCCCTGCCCGACAAGCAGGCCTGGGACAGCTCGGTGCTGGACCGGCGGCTGAACGGGGCCTTCGCCCTGATCCTGCCGCCCGAGGGCAAGGCCGGGATCGGCGACATTCCGGCCCTGCTGTCCCTGCGCGGCAAGCTGAAGTCGGACACGCCGCTGGACGCCGCCGTCCCCGACCTGGCCCCGAAACTGGCCCGGGTGCGCGTCCAGCTGGGCAAGAAGCCGAACGCCTATCGCGAGTGGAACGCCCTGGGCGCGGGGATCATGATCGCCGGCGACTATCGCAAGAGCGCCAGGCTGGACCCGTTCGAGCCGGAACGCACGGTCGGGCGGCTGGCCCGCAAGCACAGGGTCAAGGCGCGGCCGGTGGCCAGCTACAAGCTGATGCCGCTGGCCAAGGCGGCGGTGCGCGGCCATTCGGAAGCCGCCGGCCGGGTCTGCCTGGAGGGGGTGCTGGACGAGGCGGCCGGCGGCGCGGGCCCGGCCCGGGTCGCGGCGGCGGCCTGGGCGCGCGGCGACGTGCGCGGCGCGATCAGCGGTCCGCGCAACTTCCAGCGCTGCATGCTGAGTTTGCCGGGCATGGCCGACCTGGAACGCCGCGGGACGCAGGCGGAGATCGACGCGCTGGCCGCGGCGATGAAGACGCCGGGGCATGCTGTGGCGCTGTTTCCGATTCGGGGGTTGGTGGCGCAGGGCGGGGTCTTGGATCAGATGCGGGCGCGGGGGTTCACGGTGAGTACGCCGGGGGAGTAGGTGGCTCACTGACTTGCCCCCACCTGGCGGCTTCGCCGCCTGTCCGCCCCCATAGGGGGCGGAGCCTCCGCGGAGCCCACAGCGAGGCTCTTCCCCCTCTGGGGGAAGACGATCGCGAAGCGATCCGTAGGGGGCAAGTGATCGCCCAAAGAAAAAGGCCCGGAAGTTTCCCTCCGGGCCTCATCAGAATTCAAATCCGCGAAGAGCCCTACAGCCCCGGAAGCTTGATCTTGCTTTCCTTCTCGCGGGTGATGACGATCGTGCCGTTGCCGGTCAGCGACTTCAGGCGGGCTTCTTCGGTGGCCGCGTCGACCGAGACGGATTCGGTGGCGCCGGTTTCCGAGGCGGTCGGGGCGGCGGTCTTGTCGCCCTTCTTCCAGAACATCACCTTGCTGGCGAAGCTCTCGTCCTTGTGGGCCAGGTCGCCGTT